>OGGQ01000276.1_pt1 | contig 74607 bp, 61 predicted proteins | sample 1571191 | NCBI WGS metagenome assembly OGGQ01 (sample SAMEA2582061, study PRJEB24529) | metagenome | biome: Human gut stool | place: China | collected 2011
ATGCCGTGGCGAGCTTTGCATCCTTCGTTTCAAACGGCTTGCCCTCGAACGCATACCCGCAAAGTCCTTTAATGAACTGCCCCGCCTGCTTTTCACTCATACCCTGCATTGCCTTGTAGTCCTGTTCTCTCAATTTGAAATTTTTCATTTTCCGTTCTCCTGTTTTTATTTTTTGTATTGACAAATGAATAACAATAGTATATACTATTGTTAGATATATATGGAGGTGTCCTATGAATTTTTACGGTATCCGCGAACTCAGCAACAATACGAAAAGTGTATTGAGCAGCGTTGCGAAAGGGAATAAAGCCATCATTACCGACAACGGCAAGCCGACCGCAATTTTGCTGAACATCAACGAAGATAATTTTGAAACCGTTCTGAACTGCGTCCAGCAAATGGAAGCGCAGACCGCTCTTTCCGCTCTGCAAAAGGCATCTGTCTCCAATTTCCCGAACGGGCTGTCCGACGAGGAGATTCAAGCGGAAATCGATGCCGCCCGCAAAGGAGACTAAGCCATGCTCGTCGTTTTCGACACGAATATCCTCGTCTCCGCTTTACTGTCCCCTTCCGGCAAACCCGCACAGATTTTCAGGCGGTTTTTGAGCGGGGAATTGCAGCTTTGCGTTGACGAGCGTATCCTCGCGGAATACGAGACGGTTTTGCATCGCCCCAAGTTCCGCTTTGAGCCAAACCAGGTCGATGTTATCCTGCAATTTATCCGCGCGCATTCTTTGAATATCGTGCCGCCTGTTTCGGATATACCTTTGGCAGACCCTGCCGATAAAAAATTTTATGAGGTTGCGAAACATTGCCACGCCTTGCTTATTACAGGGAACATAAAACATTTCCCGAATGAATCTTTTATCAAAACCGTTCAAGAACTTTTTTGAACTCACCTGCGGTGCATTCCTTACGGAATAAATCACGTTAAATGCCGATCTCGCGCCCATGAAATATACGAGCCGTCGTATCTGGGATTCGTTAAACTCGGCTTTTTCTTTCAGCATCCGTTTGAATACCGATACACGCAGATGAAGCCGGTTCGATACGAGCAGCGGATCAATCTTTCGGCCGTACATCCAACGGCGTGTAGCGTTGCGCTTCAATGAATATCCCTTTTCCATTTCAATACAGCATGCCTCCGACAGAGATGTACTTGCTCTTGAAACTTTGCAGAGTCTCCTCTTCCAAATCTATGACCTCGAGCATGATCAACAGGCCGAATTCGTTATAGATGGCTTTCACGAGATCGTACCCGATCTTGCAACCGCGTTTGAGATTGGAGTAGGCATATTTACCGGCACCCAGCTCCTCTATGAGTGCTTTGCCGCCGCGATAGCCTCTCTTTTTCGCAAGTTTCTCAAATTCTTTGATTTTTAACCTCATTCCCGACCTCCGTTTCTGCGGAGCTTTCAACTCCCTTCACTTATACCCGACAAATGAGGGGTAAAACTTAAACACTTTTCAAAAAATTTTTTCATTTTTCTAAAAGTTTTTTTAATTTACGCATCGCCCGTGTTAACTGAATGGAAATCGCCGCCTCGGAAACTCCTAAGTCTTTGGAGACAGCCCTTTGGCTTTTCTCCTCAAAATACACCTTATGTATGACTTCTTGTTGGCGAGGGCTTAATGTGCGTATTGCAGCATAGAGCCGCTTGTTTCGCTCGGCGATTGTTTCCCGCTCAATAATTTCTTTCTCCGCGTTCGCCATCCCAGCCGATAATTCATTTCCTTCTCTCTCCGACAGTGTTTCCAGAGAGTATATGGATTCGCGCCGAACTTCCCGCTTTTCGTTCCGGGATATTTCCCTGTTGTTTGCCCGTACCAAAGGCAGCTTTTCTTTCTCCACCTCCAATCGAACAAACCGGTGCTTGTCCAATTTGAATTTGACTTCTATCTTGTTTTCGTTTTTCATGTTTTGAAATCCTCCGATTTTTGATTTTTCTTTGAAAATCGCAATCGGACGGATTCGTCTCGGAAACATGAAAAACGCCCGACCGCGGTCGGATCAAACCGCAATCAGGCATAAAAAGGCGCAAAAAAAAATACGCCCCACAAGAATAAAGCCCTAATGGGTTCAATCCTTGTGAGGCTACGATAACTTCTTTTTACAGATAGCTTCTGCTTATCACAACTTATATCACGCAGCGCAGTTCGGTCTTATGGTTCTATACTGCCTCTGTCCGCTAACGTGATACGTTTTCTTTTCTATTCAGTTATCTTTATCCGCTGCCATTCGGCAAACAGATTTTTGCTAATTTTTCAACTGTTTTACTGCCCCGATGCAACTTTCGGCGGCTCGTAATCCTGCGGGCGCGCGCTGATATACAACGCACCGCTTTCATCTTTCGTTATTAAAAGCGATGCGCCGCAGTTATGGCAGATCAACTCCGCCTCTTTGCAGTTCTTCACCCGCATCTGCACCGTATCGCAATACGGGCATTTTAATTCCGTTCTTTTCGCCATGTCCTTCTTAACTCCTTTTCCCTGTATGATTAAAAAGTGTCATTCAGGCAATTTATCGGTCGGTTCGGGGATGCCGCTTTGAAAAATTGCCTTTCAGCTTTCGTTATTCTTACACCGCAAACTTATGTATGCATCCGGCCACTACACCCAGCACTTTGCACTCTTCCGGTTGCACGATTATATCTTTCATCCGCGGGTTTTCCGGGTGCAATACTATCCGTCCGCTCTCCGGTCTGTACGTCTTGATCGTCGCCTCGTCGCCGATAAGCGCTACCACAGCTTGTCCATACCGCGCTTCGTTCTGCCTGCGAATCACAACGAGGTCGCCGCTGTGTATCCCCGCCCCGATCATGCTGTCGCCTCTGGCGCGGAGCATGAACAGTTCGCCGCTGCCAAACCAACTTTTCGGCACTTCGTAGTTCGTTTCGTACTCTTCCACCGCCGTGATCGGCTCGCCACATGTCACCGTGCCGATTTGCGGAATCATTACCGTATCGCCGTTCTTCTTTACCTGCCAGCTTATCCCAATCTTTCCGTTGTCATCTTCTATCTTTCCCTCCCTTTTGAGTATCGTTACATATCTCTGCACCTTTGAAAGCGCCGGAAACTCCCGCGAATATGCGTGCATGATTTGCCGCAGCGTCGGGGACTTTCCGTTTGTCCTCTGGTGTTCTTTGATATAGTTCTCTACCGTTTCCAGCAGCCTTTCGTTAATGACCCGACCGCCCGTCTTTTCCCGCATGGTCTTTCTTCCTTCGTAAATTATTTAGAACTTTTAGTTCCGTTTGAATGTATGTTTATTATAACAAAAAAAAGAGACACCCCGCAAGCGCGAGGTGTTACGTTATCGTTACACGTCAAGGTTTTTTGTGATATTTTCAATAAATGCTTGGAATTGCTCTTTCACTTCGGCGGGGCGAAGAATCTTTACCTTTCCCTCGAAAGTTGTGAGCCACGAAAAGAACGTTTTGCTTACCTGTACCGTAGTGCATACGATATATCCATCCCTATCCGATACTATGCGGCAATTCCCCCCAAACCGATCCCTTGCTATCTCTGCAAGTTCTTTCGGAAACAGCAATTCAACTTCTCTTTGTTCTCCCGCATACATGGAAAAGATTTCACAGCGGTAGGCATTGATGTCAAAATGAGCAAACCGGGCGTTATATGTAATCTTCTGTTTCTCCACTTGCACGTCGTCCATGCGATCCATGCGGTAATTTGCCGCATCGCCATATTTGTCGTGATAGCATACCAGATAAAAATAATCGCCCGAATACACCATGCCGAGCGGATTGACTTCATAACGCTCTTTGTTTTTACGATAGGTGCGTTTCCCGTACAAATCCGTATCAAAGTATAAAAAAGACAATTTCTTCTTTTCCAACAAAGTCGTTGTCACGGCGTCGATGCTGTAATAGATATGCTCGTTTCCGCTCTTTGTGTCGCTTTCAGAAACCGTATCAGCAAGTTCTTCTGCCTGCGATTCGCCGAGCAATTCAACGATTTTATGCGATAGAGACGATGATTTCTTTTCTGTTAGAAACTTCGCTGCGCCGATCGCCTGTAACAGTATCTGAATTTCGGGTCGTTCAAATTTGCGATCCGCAACATAGTAGCGGTTGCTGCGGCTCTTGTCGCACAGGATTTCAAAGCCGTAACGGTTGAGCGTTTCTATATCTTCATACAATGTTTTACGGCTGACCGCTATTCCGGAATTTTGAAGCGCGTCGGAAAGTTCGCCCGTCGTCATGGGATGCCGTTCGTCCGTCTGTGTCCGCAATATTTCATACAGCAACAGTAATTTAATTTTCCGCTCCGAGCATTCCGCCATTCTTCCTTTCGTCCTTACTTTTTATCTGTCTTGCTTCTGGCAAATTACAGTTTCTGCGCCGCGGCTTCGTCTGCGATGAGGATACAATCGGGGTGCAGCTGCAATACGGATGCAGGTACCTCCTCCGTCACTTCCCCCTTTGCCATCTTGTACACCGCTTCCGCCTTGTTCGCCCCGCTCGCAAGGATAAGTATCTTCTTCGCCTGCATGATTTGCTTTATCCCCATCGTGTACGCCTTCCGCGGCACTTCAGAGATGTCCTCGAACAACCGCGCGTTGTCCCTCACCGTGCTCTCCGCAAGGGTAACGACGTGCGTTCCGCTCCCGAACGGCGTTCCCGGTTCATTGAACGCGATGTGCCCGTTGCTCCCCAGCCCCAGCAACTGAATATCCCGCGGGAGTTCTTCCAGCAGCGCGTCGTACCGCAAGCACTCCGCCTTCTCGTCCTTCGCCGTGCCGTCTTCGATGTTCGTCTGTTCGGGGACTATGCCTAAACCCTCGAACAAGTTCTTCTTCATGAAATACGCATAGCTCTGCTCGTGCGTCTTCGGCAAGCCCTTGTACTCGTCCAGATTCACCGTGCGGATTTGCGAATAGTCCGTCCCCTTCTCCCTGTGGTCGGCAATCATTTTGGCGTACAACCCGAGCGGCGTCGTGCCCGTCGCAAGCCCCAAAACCGCTTTCGGGTTCTGTTTGACCATTCCCAGCATGATCTCCGCCGCTCTTGCGGAGAGTTCCTCGTAATTCTTTGCGATGATGATTTTCATTGCGTATCCCTCATAGAAACTTCCGTATCGTCTGTTCGACTGTTTTCCTGAACCGCTCGATATAGCCCGTTATGTACTCGGCTATATCCGTCTTTTCGTCCATAAGCGGAGTCAAGTCCATGGCGTAATTGAGCGCCGTATAGGTATCGCACGCGTGGCTCGCACTGAACGTAGCGTTCGCCAGCCGCCTCCCCTCCGCCGCGAGGTCGTACCGCTTGCCGCCGACAATTTGGCTGTCGAACACCGCCGATAAGCACCGCATCAGGTTCGGGTGCGCCCCGCAGTCCATATACACCTTCTCCTCGTCGTTCACCCAGTCGAGATCCCGCCACACCTCGCACCCGTATACCTTTTCGGGCCGCTCCTCGGGCGAAAGGGTACGTAGTGCCGCGATCACCTTCATTGCCGTTGCTACGTGCGTTTCGTGCTTGTCCGCGAGGTTGTGCGTATACAGATATTTCGGTTTTGCCGAACGTATAATCTCCGCAAGTTCCTCCGCGATTGCCGTGTTCTTTACGCCCTTTACCTCTTTAGACGGATACCCCAACAGCATCTGAAAGGAATACTCGCCCACAGCCGCGGCCTTCTTCTGCTCCGCGATGCGCACCTCCTTCATCTCCTCGTCCGTATAGTCCGCATACAAACCGCTGCGCGGGCTGCCCGCGCCGTCCGTTACCACTATGCCTGAAAACCACTTGTCCGCCTTCCCGAAGCACTCCGCAATCGGCGCATATGCCATGAACTCGATGTCGTCCTGATGCGCAGAGATCGCCAGATGCGTCGTGCGGGCTATCGCTTTCTTTTCTTCCGTTCCGTCCGGGATATAGATGATCATACCTTCTCCTTTGCCAGCATTGCCGCACCGACCAGCCCCGCATCGTTCCCGAGCGTTGCCGCCAATATCTTTACGGGTACATATGTCCCGTGACCCAACATCAGCTTGTCCACCCGTTTTTGCAACGGTTTTGTGAGCTTCTCCCCCTGCGCGCTAATTCCGCCCCCGATGAGGATTGCCTCGGGGCGGAAGGTGTTTGCGATATTTACAAGCCCCTCAGAAAGATAGCGAAGATAATTGTTTACTACCATCTTTGCCGTTTTATCGCCCGCTGCCGCGCCGCCGAACGCGGTTTTGCCGTTTACGTTGTTTATATCACCTTCGCACTGTTGCCATAGCATGCTTTGCTTGTCCTTTTCCATCGCGCGCTTGGTTTGTCGTATCAATGCCGTCGCCGAGGCGTATGCCTCGAAACAGCCCCGCCTGCCGCAAGCGCACTTCTCTCCGCCAAAACGAATGACTTCGTGCCCCAGCTCCGCGCCCGCGCCTTCGTTGCCTTCAAACAATTTGCCGTTCAGCACAATGCCGCTGCCCACACCCGTGCCGAGCGTGAGGAGTACGACGGAACGGTGCTCTTTCCCCGCCCCGCAGGCATATTCGCCGTACGCCGCAGCATTCGCATCGTTAGCAAGCGTTACGGGGATGCCGAGCTTTGCAGACAAATCCTCTGCCAGCGGCTTATTCTCCCAACCGAGGTTCCCGCTCGTACGGACGATACCCTTCTCTCCGTCCACAATCCCAGGCGCACCGATACCTAAACCACCTATCGGCGCGCCAGACTTTGCAAGCCCCCGCACCGCGGACACGATAACTTCCGCCGTTTCCACGTATCCGCACCCCGCGGGCGTGGGTACTTTGCCTTTTTCGATGATTTCCCCGACCTCACTCACAAGACCGTACTTGATATACGTTCCTCCAAGGTCAATTCCGATATTGAAACTCATAGTCCTGACACCACCTCATTATCGGCAATCAGTACACAATCGGGATGTAGTTGCAATATGGATACCCCCGCTCACAAAAATCAATATCTTTTTTGAGTCATAATTTGTTTAAAAAAGATTCTGTTTTCGGCATTTAATGTAATTCCATTAAAGTCACCGTTGTCACCTCACGTTACTATCCTTGAAACAATACGGTTAGATTTAATTCTCCATTATAAAATCGCCTATAAATTTTCTCCGTTTGTTTTAATAATATCCTGATAATAATAGAAACTATCTTTCGGAGTCCGTTTTAATGTTTCAAAATCAACGTGAACTAAACCAAAACGCGGGCGATACCCAAACGACCATTCAAAATTATCCATAAAAGACCAATGGAAATACCCTGCAATTTTGCTATCCTTTTCGTTCGCCGCACGGCAAAGCGATCTTAAATGCATTTTAATATATTCTTGTCGATATGTATCGTGTATCTTTCCGTCTGAAAAGACAAAATCCGAGCAAGCAATTCCGTTTTCGCCGATATAAATTTTCTTTTTGTATCTCTTTTGCAAAATTAACGGCGCCCAATATAAAACTTCAGGTGTAACTTCCCAATTCATCTGCGTCTTTTGTGCACCTGCTTTGAACGGCAATTCTTCAATATTCCCATCGTCACAGCGGCGGACAAATCTCCCGTCATACATATTGAGCGCAAAAAAATCAAGCGGAGTCGAAATCAGCTTCATATCCGACTCCGTAACTTCGGGACGGAACTCTTCGGGAAATTCGTACCACCAATCAGAATATTTTCCAAAGAAAATGGGATCAGCATAACTTGATATGCTCCCGACGGGATCTTTCCCCCTCCAATCCTGCCGACAGGCAAACGTACGCTCATACGCCGCTTCGAAATCCTCTTTTTTATCAGATGCAGGCGCATATAACATTCCGCAAGAAGCATATCCGACTTCGGAACCTGGAATCGTTTTCAATACCTTTGCAGTATTCCCGTGAGCAAGCAACAAATTGTGCATTGCCAACAGCAACTCTCTCAAGGACAATGCCAGCCCCGGCGCATGGACACCTTCTCGATAACCGCAACCGAGCATCGTTTGCGGCTCGTTAATCGTAAAGTAATGCTTTACGCGATCGCCATACAGTTTTTTCACAACTTCTGCGTATTCAGCAAACCAATCGGCAATTTCGCGATTGAGAAACCCACCTCTGTTTTGCAACACTTGCGGTAAATCCCAATGATACAACGTCATAAAAGGCGTAATATTCCGTTCCAACAACCCGTCAATCAGGCGGTTATAAAAGTCTGTGCCTTTCTCGTTGATTTTCCCCGTTCCATTTGGCAGAATACGCGACCATGACAATGAAAAACGGTAAGCGTTTCCGCCTAACTCTTTTAACAGATCCAAATCCTCATCCAATCGATGATAATGATCGCAGGCAACGTCGCCCGTTTCTCCTCGTTCAATCGCGCCGCTTTTATGTGCAAACGTGTCCCAAATGCTGTCGCTTTTTCCATCCTCGCAACGACCGCCTTCGATTTGATAAGAAGCTGTTGCCGTTCCCCAATAAAAATCTTTACCGAAATTCATTTTTGAACTCCTAATATCTTCTAATTGCCCCCCGCCTCAAAAAGTGCATCGAGAAATAAAGAATATGCACCGAGTTTGGGATGCAACCCGTCACGCAACATATCCTCTGTCAATCGTTCTTCGATATCAAGAAATGTAATCCATTCGCGTTCCGAACACCATTCTTTCAAGGCGGCGTTTGTTTTACTTATTTGTAAACGGTAATCCTTACAGACACGTTGCGCAATTGAAAAATAATAAATTCTCGCTTCGGGAAATTCATTGTGTAAAGCGGAAAACAATCGTTGCAATCCTTCGGTCGCCTCCTCCACTGTATCGCCGTCATCGTAAAAATTGTTCGTTCCTAAGTTCACCACGATATTTTTGGGCGCAGGTTGCTTTGAAAAACTTTTTACAAAAAATTCCCAATCATAAGTCGTCGTGCCGCCGATGCCTGCACATATCGCATCTTTCCCAGCAAATCTCTCGTAAAAATCCGTCCAGTAATCACGATTATCGAAAAAAGAATCTCCTATAAAAAGAGTTGTTTTACCCTTTGTCCCGCTTGTCTTCCATTGATGCAACAACTTTTCCATATAGCCAATATCGTCGCTTTTTACAGTTTTCTTTTCATATAATTGTTTCATATATCACTCCTTTTCCACTGCGGACATCTTCCGCAAAGCAGCACAAATTTTATTCGTTGTTTCTTCTGAAAAACGCGGATTACGATCGTAATCGTACAATCCGTTTTGCTCCTGTTCCACATCATAAAGTTGCGTGTAACAAAATCCCGCCATGCGTGGATTACTCATAAGTGTATCGACAAATGACACGAATCTTTTGCAAAATTCCTCTTCGCTATTTGCAGCTTCATCCTCGTTTCCAAGCCGAATTGCGCCGTATTCACTCAAACAGAACATTTGTCCGCCATATTTGTTGCTGTAACCTTCTTCTTGATTATAAATTTCCCCATCGTTAAATTTCGCATAACAACGTTTGAACTTCTCCGAGTCTTGGATATAGTCGTGCGTATCGAAAATATCTGTCAAGACGTGCCAGCCTCCGCTCGCATCGACGCATGGACGGGACGGATCGAATCTCTTTGTTTCAAGATATAGTTGCCGTGTAAAATCCTCACTTGCTTTTCTTCCGAATACATCCCAATATGTTTCATTCAGAGGCACCCATGCAACCACACAAGGATGATTATAATCTCGCTCTACTGTCTCCATCCACTCGTTTAAATAATATTGCAAGCCGCTGTCTGTCGTATAATCGAATCCCCAATTCGGATATTCGTCCCAAACAAGATAACCGCGCTTATCGCATTCGTACAAGAACCGCCGTTCAAACACCTTTTGATGAAGCCTCGCACCGTTAAAACCGAGACTTTGCGAAATTTCGATATCCCTCACCAAAGCTTCGGCAGTAGGCGCGGTATAAATCCCCTCCCGATAATAGCCTTGATCCAAAACCATTCTCAAACAAATGCGCTTGCCGTTCAAAAGGAATCCCTTATTGTCCCATTCCAACTTACGCATTCCGAAATAACTTTCTACGCAATCGACTCCGTGCTCTGTCTCTACAAGAATTTTTAAATCGTACAACACAGGATTTTCCACACTCCACGGATGCACTTCGTTTAAGGGAAGCCGTACCGTCAATTCTCTCGAGGTTGTGCGTGCCATTATTCGCCCCGCCTCTTTCCCGTTCAAAGAAGCAACAAGCATTACCGACTTTTGTCCAAGCAAAGAAAACTGTAAATGTGCATATAAACATGCATTATCAAGATCCGCATCCGTCTTAATTTTCATTAAATACGTTTCGGGAACGCATTCCAGCCATACCGTCTGCCATATCCCCGTACAGCGCGTATAAGTACATAAAACGGAATTTTTCGTCATGGATTGTTTACCGGATGGTTGACGCGGGTTGCGGCTATCACCGATGCAATACACAAATATTTCTGCCTCACCGTTTTTCACTCGCTCGGTAATATCAAAAAAGAACGGTGTATAGCCACCCTTATGCGAACCAACATAATCTCCGTTTACGGTCACATACGTTGTATGGAACGCCGCCTCGAAATGCAGAATTATTCGACCTTTCCAATCTCTCGGAATTTTTACGGCTTTACGATAACAGCACGCGCCGATAAAATTCGTATAACCGATTCCCGAGAGTTTGCTCTCGGGACAAAACGGCACATTTATCTTTTTATCGAACTGCTGTGCACCAAGCTCTGCAAAACGATAACCTTTATTACGGTTATCGAAGAAATACATTTCCACGCCGCTTACGCCGAAATCGAATGCAAAATCCCATTCTCCATTCAAATTCATCCATTGTTTTCGAACAAGTTCAGGTCTCGGATATTCTTCTCGCATAATTTCCCTACCTAATTATTTAGTCTCTTTTAATTCTCTCCAGTGTACCGCCTTTTTTGGCAGATCTGTCAGCAGCAAACGCAATATAATGACTCTCAACGGAATTATCAAGCGATGTTTCGTAGCACTCCCCGCCCTGCCCCGTTAGTGCATCATATAACGCATCAACAAGCCCTTGATCTCCGCCGCCATGCCCGAGAATATCAGAATGAGATGTAAGCTCGGAAATCCGTATCGTCTTAGAAGGCTTTCCGAATACTTTCACTTCAATAATGTCTTTCCCTTGATCAAGTATGATATCGCCGAGAGAACCATACAGTTTAATCTGCCGTCCCCAATCCCAAGTAAATGCTACCATTTTCAATACTGCGTGTACGCCGTTTTCAAATTCCATATTGACAACCTGATGATCATATACGTCGTTGTCGCAGTGATAGACACAACGCCCGTAAGGTCCGTTTTCCAACGCTTCGCGTAACGTTTCCTCCGAACAAATCTTATCGGTTATCACATTATACGGCCAATCCTGCGGACAGCCGCTATCCTTCCAGCGGTCGATATACAACCGCTTTGCACTATAACAGCAATCATCCTGGTATATACATGACAGACAACGCTCTGATGCATTCGTAGGTGCATTCTCGCTCTTAAACCACACAAGGCTGCCTATCGAAGAAACCGAATTACATTTGCTATCTGCAAAATATTGGATAAGATCAAGATCATGGCAACATTTTGCAAGCAGAATCGGGGAGGTCTCCTCTTCTTTCCGCCAATTTCCTCTTACATAACTATGTGCCATATGCCAATATTCGATTTGCTCGGCATGATCAATCAAAACGAGCTTACCTATTATACCGCTATCCAAGAGCTCTTTCATTTTTTTGATCATTGCCGTATACCGGAGAACATGACAAACAAAAATTCGTCCTTTGCTTTTTTTCTCTGCCTCAACAAGTTTTCGACACTCATTTTCGTCCGCTGTCAACGGCTTTTCAAGTAAAATATTATAACCGAGTTCAAGCGCTTTTAATGCATGGCGTACATGATCTTCATCCAATGTTGCTATTACCAATAAATCACTTCTCTTTTCAGAAAAGAATTCTTCTTCGTTCAAAAAGCATTGATCTTTCCCAATTCCGAACATCGCAGAATATTTATCAAGTTTGTCTTGATTTTTATCGCCCAAACTCACGATTTTATATTTGTCTTTGCACATATTCATGTACCTTCCGTATGTGAACCCGCCACGGGCGCCGACACCCAAAATTGAAACCGTTATCATTGTATTTTCTCCAAACTTAAATTTTTTCTTTTTCCTAAAATTCACCGCGCATCAGTTTGGCAATTGCCTCTGTATCCGCTTTTGGCTCTCGTTGATCCGTGAGCAAACCGTTTATCTCCTGTTGCACATCTGTAAGCTGTGTATAGCAAAATCCCTTTACGTTTTTTAATCCATACACTGCACGCATAATTCCTTCCAACCGTTCTAAAAAGCTTTCCTCGTCCGTTTCCGTTTTCCCGTAACCCCAACCCGACTGTGTCAGATTATCGAATGCGATTCCGCCGAACTCAGTTAATAAAACAGGTTTTTCGCAAAGGCGTATATCTCCCGCTTCGATTGTACGCGGCAAGGCATACTCGCTCGTCTTTCCCGAAAAGTCAGTAATTGCCGTCATATTCTCAAACAACTTTTTACCGGTTTCTGCATAGTGATGAACCGTAATAAAATCTCCGGTAACATTTTCCCACCCGTCGTTTCCGATAGCAAACCGATAAGGGTCCAGTGCTTTTACAATTTCCGTCATTGCCTTTACATACGCTTGTTGCGCTTTATCGTTTGCAATGTTATTAACACCCCAACTCTCATTGCAAGCTACCCATGCCATAATGCTTGGGTGGCTTTTGTATTGTAAAATAATATCGCACCATTCTTTTATACCTTTTGCAGCTGCATATTGACCATAGCGATAAAACGACGGCATCTCCGTCCAAACGACGATACCCATAACATCGCAGTAATAGTAAAACCTCTCATCCTCGATTTTCTCGTGAATACGGGCGCCGTTGAATCCCAATGCGGATAAAAGAGCCAAATCTTTCATTATGTCGTCGTCATTTTTCGGCGTAATCCCGCTATCCGTATAATACCCCTGATTGAGAATCATCCGCGGATAAAAATGAGACTTGTTCAAAACAACCGTACCTTCGGAGATACGAAAAGAAACCGCCGCAAAATAACTTTGCACCCTATCCTTGGTTTCTCCGTTTTGCAAAAGTTCGATTTCCGTTTCATACAAAAAAGGACTGTACGGATACCAATAGCGGATCCCCGACGGTTCGGGCACGTCAGAGAGAATCTTTTGATTAACAAAAAAACTTCCGCCGCTAATCTTATAAGTGCATTCGGAAACAATTTCATCTTCCTGCTTAATTCGAATACACAAATCAAAATCCCCATGCGAACATTCGCCGCAGATGTCTACACTTTGTTCATCTGCTCCGAAGGTAGATGTCAACCGCAATATATGTTCCTCGGTTACATATTCACCCCAAACACTTTTCCAAAGCCCGCACGTTTCTTCGTACCAACACGCAAAATTTTCTTTTCTCCAACGCTGTTTTCCACGCGGCTGTTCCATAGAGAGTGTATCTTCGCAGCGAACAGTCAAAACGTTTTCACCATCTTTGCAGAAATCTGTAACGTCGAACGAAAATCTTGTATATGCACCCTCGTGAACGCCTGTAAAGTAACCGTTTACGTAGACTTCCGTCAGATAATCCGCGCCGTCAAAGTGCAGTATAAATCTCTTACCGCAACTTTCAAAATTAAATTTACGGGAATACCAAATACAATCGCACTGCCTTCCGTCACAAACCCCGCTCGCTTTCGTCTGATAAGAAAACGGAACTATGATTTGTAAACCGCCGTCAAACCCCTTTTGCAACCCGATTTGTTTACCGTTATTTTTTTCGTCGAATCGAAACGCCCATATGCCGTTCAAATCAACCCAGTTTTCCCGCACCATTTGCGGACGCGGATATCCTTTTCGATAAAAAGAAACGTGATTCACTGTTCTCCTCCCGATTATCCTTTCACGCCGCCTTGCACAGCGACTCCTCGCAAAATATATTTTTGTGCGGCGAAATAAAGTACTACCATGGGCACGATGGCTATTACGCATCCGGCCATACGAAGCGACCAGTCTTGAATATATACATCTTGAAAATAAGCGAGTGCAATCTGCAGAGTATACATATTGGCATCTTGCAAATATAATAGTGGATTCAAATAATCGTTGTAAGCAACAATAAATTGCAAGATAAACTGCGCAACAATAGCCGGAACGGAAATCGGCAACGCAATGCGCATGCAGCATCCGAAATTCCTTAATCCGTCCACCTTCCCCGCCTCTAATAATGTCGACGGGATTCCGGAAATAAATTGTCTCATAAAAAACATTACAGTAACCGTACCGAACATCGGCGGGATCATAAGCGGAAACGGTGTGTTAATCCAACCGATTGTATCATACATAATAAAGTTCGCCACCATTCCCATACTGTTCGGAATAGCCATCGTGGCAATTAGAAAGGAAAAAAGGACATTCTTCCCAATAAAGTTCATTTTTGCAAATGCATAGCCGCTAATCGTTGCCGTGAATAGCCCTACAATTATGCCGGGGATGTAAATCCAAAGAGTATTTAAGAATGCCCTTATAAGCGTAGTGTCACCCGTTTTATTGCTAAATGCATCGATATACGTCTGTATAGTTAATCCTTCTTTCGGCCACCACGAAAACATAGCATTATTCGCCTCTTGTGAAGACGTAAGCGAAGTAATGACCATAATGTAGATGGGTAATAGCACAAATAACACTACAATCGCAATAACGATATACGTACCGATATAGTAATGATTTTTCTTTTTCATTGGTTTTGTTGCTCGCTTAATCATAATTCACCCACTTTTTGGAAAGTTTGAAATTTAAAAAAGTAATAAGCAATACGCCAATCGACATAATCCAAGTAAGCGCGCATGCAAGCCCGAGACCTTCCGTTGCGGTATTTACGAACGCCATTCTGTAAATGTAGTAGGAAAGCGTCAGAGCAGCATGATCCGGACCGACGCCGTTAACGGCAATAATCTGCATCATGGCAGTATTTTGTAACGCTCCGAGCAAATTGGTAATCAAAAGGTAGAACAGCGTGGGCGTAATCATCGGCAATACTATTTTGAAAAACACTTTCCTATCGGTCGCTCCGTCAAGCATAGCAGCCTCTTTCATCTCCGTGCTTACGCTCGATAAAGCCGATTGCATCAATACGATATTCGTACCGCCTTGCCATAAACAAATCATTAAGACAGACGGCATAAAGTAGCGAGGATCGGTCATAAACGGAATTTTACCAAGACCTAAGTGAGTTAATGCTGTATTTATGACGCCATAGTTCGGCTCAAAAATCCAACACCATGCAAGCGAGATTGCAACCGTAGAGCAAACGGAAGGTATGTATAACACAACACGAATTCCGTATTTCCCCTTAATGGGTTTTGTCAAAAGCTGTGCGATAAACAGAGATACGATCATATTGATCGGCACGCTTAAACAATACAATAATGTATTCCAAACTGCTTTTCCAAGCAAGGGCAACTGAAATAATTTAATATAGTTTCCGAACCCGGCAAAAGTTGCCATGGAAATATTGTAAGAATGCAAATCAGTAAAGCTGACTACAAGCGATATAAGCATAGGTATCAAACCGAATAAGATATACCCGATAAACGGTAAAATCGCCATCGCCAAGCCTTCGGCATTGTTCAACACCTCTCTTTTACGGCGTTTTTTTTGCAATTGTTCGGAAAGACCGTTCTGTACACTTTTTTCCATAATGTTCTCCTCAAAAAATCAAAGGCGGGAAGCCTTCCACCCGCAAGGCTTTACGGCTTCCCCCTCATTTTCCTTTATGCGTTTTCCTTCCTTTTTATAAACGGCACTTGTTCCGCGCTTGCAACACTTGCAGGATTTAACAGTTTGTCGATTTCCGAATCGGCAGCTTCGCCCGTAAGATAGGTCAGCGTAAGTTCGACGTTTACTACGCGATGCATGGAATAGAAACCTACCGCAAGTTCTTTGTTGCCGTTAAAGAAGCTTGCAGCCGCCTGCCCGTACCATTCGGGAATACCGGTATTAAACGCCGCCCCCTCTTTCAAGCCCTCGATTCCGTTTGAGGAAATTTTCAGGAGCGCCGTATTGCCCGAGTAGAGATACAGCGCATCCCCTTTTCGAATCAGCGTCAACGTTTCGCTTCCGTCTCCCTCATATCCGTTGTGACCTACGTCGTAATACATTAAGTCGTTCCCGTCCACGGCCTCAACACGCGACACCTGCATGATCACATGATATTTTTCCCAAGTGATCGCCATAAACGCGATTCTCCATGTGCCGTCCGTCACAACGATGCCCGTTGCAATATGATCGGATTCAGCCAAGCCCGTTCTTCTCATATCGAGCTTGAACAGGAAATCATCCGCGGTCGCGCTGTTCTGCAACAAGTATTGTTCCTTTGCCCAAATAACAGAACCCGTAAGCGTAAACTTATGATCTTGCCCCAAAAGCGCCGCTTGTTGTTCGTCCGTAAGCGCAGCGTGCTGATTCAAATCGTTATTCGTAAAGTTCTTTAATTCAACTCCGTTCACGGTGGTGTCGCCCACGGTATATGCACTTACAAGCGTTGCATTTTTTCCGCTTACGTCATCGCCGTCCACATTAACATCGACGGAAGCACCCCAATCGCCGAAGACAAATTTCAGGCTGTACTCGCCGTTATTCAGTTGCAAAGAATACTCTCCGTTTTCGGTCACGCAATTTTCATATTCTTCGCCGTTTACTTTTACGATGACAGAAGAATAATTCGCACTCTCCGAAATCCCTGTCAGTTGTCCGCTCACGGTATGCTTCGCAAGAATTTCAGAAACTTTGTTATCGGCTTCCGTGCCCGAAAGATAATTCATTTGAATCTGCGTTTCCAACGGTCTGTGCGAAGAATAGATACCCACCGCAAGCTCTTTGGTTCCGTCGAAAAAGCTCTTCACCGCTTGATTGTATTCTGCGGGAATCGCTTTGTCGAAAGAAGCGCCGTATACAAGCCCTTCGATTCCGCTTGCGCTGATTTTGAGCAATCTCACATTCCCTTCGCATAAATACAATTCGTTCCCGCTGCGAAGCAACGTAATTTCAGCGCTGCCGTTCTGATAATGTCCGTCGTTTTGAATCAAACCGCTGTGTTTCAAAGCTCCGCGATAAACCAAATCGTTTTGATCCAACGCATCCGTCTTTGAAACCTGCATATAAATATTACCGTTCTCCCAGTTGCAGACCATGAACGCAATCCGCCAAGTTCCGTCCGTTACCACGATTCCGCTCGCAAAACCGGCTTCGTCTCCAACATTGCTGCCATTGGGCGTGATTGCCATATCGAGATCGAATACGAAATTTCCGCTTGTAACGCTGTTTTGCAAAAGATACAGCTCTTTCGACCATTTACTGATTCCGGCAAGCGCAATTTTTCCTTCCGAAAGCAACTGCGTGATTTGCTCCACGGTAAACGTTGCATCCTGATCGTTATTCTTGAAGCTGTTCACCACCGTTCCGTTCACGGTCGCTTCGCCAAAGAAATAGGTGTTCGGATAAAACGTTGCGTCTTTTTCGGTTACGTCATTGATTCCGTCAATCGTCACGCCTTCCGCATACGCTATGTAATTTTCGTAGACGAATTTCAAATCATATTCACCTTGCAAAAGTTTTATTTCGTAGGCTCCATCCGCGTTTACGCAGTTTTCGTATATAATCCCGTTCACTTCGATCGTCGCCGAAGAATAGTTGCTGCCTACAAGTCCGCTCAATGTGCCGCTTACGGTACGCTTACCCAACAATACGAAATCCATGTTTACGTTCGCGCCGTTTACCGTAACTTCACCCTCTGCCTTATATTCCCCGCAACAAACCGTTACGGTATAAATCCCGTTAAAGAGCTCTAAGGAATACGTTCCGTCCGCGTTTACGCAGTTTTCGTATATAATCCCGTTCACTTCGATCGTCGCCGAAGAATAATCGCTGCCTGCAAGTCCGCTCAATGTGCCGCTTACGGTGTATTTGGGATAAACTTTATCGAACTCGTCGTCAGCCGCAGTTCCCGCAAGGTATTCAAACGTATATTCCGTCGTACCTAAACGATACGAAGAACCTACGCCAACAGCGAGTTCTACACCCTCGCCGAAGAAGCCACTCAATGCCGTTTTGTACAAATCGGTCAACGCAAGCGTATTCGCCTCCGTCACGCCCTCGATTCCATCCGCCGTGATTTTCAACAACACTTTTCCGCCGTTGCAAAGATACATTGCGTCGCCCTGTCTAAACAACGTCAGCGATACACTTCCACCGATTGTACCTAAGTTACCGGTTAATACCACGCCCGTATTGAAATCATTCCAATCCATCGTATCCGTCTTGCGCAGTTGCAGGAACAACTTATTCCCGTCGTTCTCCCACGTGATGCTCGTAAACAGCAAGCTGTATTCCCCGTTCGTCACCAACAACGAACTCATTAAGTTTTCGCCTGCCGTTCTTTTGGCATCCGCTTTGAAATAGAAACTCCCCGCCGTCGCAGTATTCGGCAAATACCAGCTGTCGCCCGTTATCGCAACCGATGTTATTGTAAGTTTCTTCTGAGATAAAAGCACATTGCGTTCTTGCGCCGTCATCTCGGGCGAGGTGTTCGCATCACCCTTCGTAAACGTTTTTACCGTGTTCCCGTTCAGCGTAACATTACCGAAGTCGTACGTATTGGCATAGAGTACGAAGTTTTGATTTGCCAAATCCGCGCTATTTACCTCAATTTCGGCATATCCGACGTAAGAACCGCATTCAAATTGAAGATCATAATCGCCGTTTACAAGTTCTAAGGAGTAACTTCCGTCCGCATTCACGCACTCGCTATATTCGAAACCGTTCACACGAATCACCGCACCGGAATAATCAGCGCCGTTCGCAAGTCCACTGAGTTGTCCTTCGATCGTATGCAGTTCAAATCTGTTTTGAACTTCCTTGTCCGCTGCCGCGCCCGAAAGATAATTCATCTTAATAGGAGTATCTACACCGCGATAGAAGGAACATACACCCACCGCAAGCTCGCGCTCTCCGTTAAAGAAACTTGCCGCCGCTTCAGAATATTTAGAATTCTTATCCTCGAACATCTTTCCGTGGACAAGCGATTCTACACCGTTCGCCGTTATTTTCAAGAGTCCTTTCATGCCTTCGTACAGCGTAAGCGAATCGCCCTGGCGCACCAACGTCAATGTGCAATATTCGTTTGTTTTGTACACACCGTTCACATTGGTAAAAGTACTCAGTTGCAACTCAGCCTCAAAAACCGAATCGTAGAAATTATCACTCGAAAGGCCCACGATTTGCGCGGTAATTTTATAATTTTCCCAATTGCTCACCATAAACAGCAACGTATATGTTCCGTCGGTGACCGCAATGCCCGTCGCAAGCGGCTTGTCGCTCGGCACGGTGACCGTCACTTCCGTATCGAAAATGAAATTTTCGTTCGTCACTGTTTGAGGAAGGAAATAAACCTCTCTCAACCAAGCAGTTGAAGTGGGAATCGTTACCGTTCCATTTTGTAAAGCGGTGTTTCGGACTTCTGCGGAAAGTTCAATCCCTTGATTGTTATTTTTAAAGCTATTAGCAGCTTTTCCGTTTACAACAGCATTGCCGATATCGTAAGTATTCTTATAAAGCGTAACGTCTGCATTCTGCGTATCTTCCGTCAAATTGATCTCTTTATAAGCGAGGAAATCGTTCAACGCAAAGCGCAACGTGTATTCACCGCCGAACATTTCGATTGCGTAAGAACCGTCCGCCTGTACATGACCCGTAAATTCGAGTTCCTGTAAACCCGTCGTCGTAATTACTGCGGAAGAATAATCGGTAATACCGTCCGCCGAAATTTTTCCCGAAAGTCTTCTCGGAATACTGACCGTTTCAACCTTAACCGTTACTTTCTTATCACTATCGCCCTTGAGCGCAAAAGTAAACGTGCTTTGCAACGTGTCATTATCGAGTGTTCCCGCAATCACCTTGTCGTTTACCAAAAGCGCCGTAACAATGCCGTCCTTGTCCGCGTTTTCGACAACGACTGTAATCGGCGTGCCGCTCAAATATTGCTCTCCGAGTTTATCCGCACTTTCAACAGTATAATCTCTGCCATCAAGTTCAAAATCAATTTCCACGCCCAGTTCTTGTGCAATCTGTTCTGTTTCCGTTTCTATTTCGGCGTTGAAGAAGAATTTACCTCTATCGGTATATCCTGTCCAGTTTGCGAACCCGAATGCATGGTCTCCTTTTTCGGAGAAGAACACATAAAGATTTTCGTTAATCGCGGTGAGCCGGTCTTCGTTATTCAACGTATAACCGTCCATAAGTTCCATACCGTCTTTGGAAAGCACAGCAACCAAATCGTCTGAATCGTTAATGATATAAATCTTTTCGTTCACCCGCAAAATACCAAACGTTACCGAGCCCTTTTGGGTTTGCGAAAGTGTATGATTTATACTATCGTTTATGCCGATTTCAATCCCGTTGCAGTTAATTAAAATTCTACCCGGCTCCCAAGCGGCGAACTTGAAATAGATCGCATTCGTGCCGTTATGGATTATAAAACCAGGCACGCAGTTCGTAGTCGTAGGACTCATCGCGCTCATATCCACACCGAGCGTTACTTTTGCATAATAACACTTGCTTACGATATCCTTATAGTAAAGTTCAATTGATTCATCCTCAACCACATAATAGCCGTCTACGAATTTAACGTTTTCCAAACCATAGGTATTGGGAATTTTTCCGTTTACGCTTACGCTGCCGATTTCAAACGACTTCATCACGACGTCATGCGACATCGTTGCATCAGCGTTTTCTGTAAGCACCAATGTTTCCGTCTTGCTGGCATGTCCCGCAAATTCATAAGTGACGGTATATGTACCGTTACTTGTATATTCCTTCCCGCCTATGGTATATTTGCCCTCCCTCATCAGCGGAAGTTCGTAATACCCTCTGTTCGATGCAGTAACTGAGCAATTCAATATCGGGTTATCGTCATTCGTTACCGTTATCTCCACCATACCGAGCCGGCTGCCGATATCGTTTGTAAGGTATCCCGAAACCACCGTACAATATTCTATGGGAATAGGCGTAAACGTTGCTTCGATCACAACGCTTTCGTTTACGGACAGCGCAAATTTGCCGTCTCGCAAATCTGCCATAGCAGTACTGTAATAATCCTTGCCGTTTACCGTAAGCCCTGTCCAAAGATAACCTGCAGACGGCTGAACGGAAATATTTGCTGTACCGCCTTTCTTTACCGCAAGCACGTCGCTCGTGATGCTTCCTCCCGCAGTCTGTCCCGACGTTTGGATATCGCAACAATACTCCCCTATCAAACTATCTAAGCCGTCGGTGTTGTTATCATATGACTGAAACGAAATGTTGTAAAAATCCGTTTTTGCATTTGCAAACAGTCCTACAAATACACTTCCCGAAAAATTATTCAGTATTTCGCTGTACACAAACTCGCCGTTTTCGATATAATAAAAACGGTTGCCTTTTTTAATCATTTTCAACTCAACGCCCTGTGAAAGATCTTTTTCCGCTTTATCATATTGCGTTTGAGCGAAATACCCGTAGTTATAAGTCCATTGATAACTGTCTGCCGTGTCGGTGCTCTTGGAACACATTTTGTTGTTGCTCAGAAGTTCGCCGTGCGCTACACCGTAAATGTGATAATTTTTGACAGACGTCTGTGTAATAAAGCCGAAGACTGATTCCTGGCTATTCCCGTCAAGCGCTTTTGCGGAAACGGTCAGTTCGAAATCTTGCGCTGCATTCTTGACCCAAAGCGCCTGTGCAAAATTTTCTTTCGATACAGCATGCCCTTCGTTAGAAAGATCCCATTCATCCGTCGCCCCCGGTCCGTTTACAGCGTTCCCGAGCAACGAGTTTTCATAATCCGCACAAAGACCGTCGTTCCCAAACTTATAGTAAGATACATAGTGCCTCTTTTCCGAAAAAATCATACCAACGGGGAAATTGTCAGTCGACCCTTGCCCATAAGTTTTTAAATAACTCCCATATACTCTGACATAATCCGGATAACCCGCCTCATATTCAGAAACATCGATGTTCAAATCATCCCATGTAACGAATAACTCTACAGAAAAACTTTGCGTATTTCCGGAATTAACCTCTCCTTCAATCTTTCTTCCAAACGCAAATTGTACAGCTTGATACGAGCGAGTATTCTGAGAATCGATATTAAATTCGTGTCGCTTTGTGGGATGATATTGATATTCGTTGTTACCAACCTGTTCCACCCCTTCTTCCATAATGACAAAGTCGAAATTAGAATTGCTGTTATAATCGTGTTTTTCATACCACGAAATGTTTTCGTCTTGCGCAATCGCGCCGATATACATACCCAACTCGGAAAAAGCCGTCGTAATCTTTAAGGTTATGCCGCTATCCGTCGTTTCGAACCAATTATTCCCCTGCCATCTCTCTTCATTAAATTCTCCGTCGAGATTCATGTCTGCATCATACTTGGCCGTAAATACCGGATCATATTCCCATTCGTATGGCTCGGATTTAGAATTGCTGCCAGTGGCGCAACCGGTAATCAAACAAAATGCTGCCGCAACCGATAATACTCCTATCAATATTTTCTTTTTCATATTTTCCTCCTTATTTGCCGAGCACCACAACGTCAGACACACGAATCTCTTTCCCTGCGGAAGGGTTAAGTTTCTGCGTGATCGTAATATCGATTGACTTTACTTGAATCTCATTAAAGCTTGCAAAAGAGGAACCTCCAATTCTCATAAATTCGCCTTCTGCGCTATAATTGGATTGAGCGAAAGGTAAATCTGAAAGAATGTAATCAATATCTTTACCATCTTCCCGAGCATGCAACACAACTTTGTCAACCTTTGCAAAAGCGTATTCATAATGATAACTATTATAAATCAAAATTGCACGCACCGAACGGTAATCCTCAAATGAAAGAGTGATTTCCATTTTTTCAGACTGTTTGTATTCGCAATTCTCTACATAAGGGAGCGTTACAAACCAACCATCGTTCAAATATTTCGCATCCGTTCCTTTTGCTTTTACCGTCGCTTCGGGCGCAATATTTTTATAACCCGTCGTTACCTGCGGCAGCGGTTGAAGTGATATGGTAGGTCCGTTCACATAAGGCATATCGTAACCGAGCGTTTCGTCAAATCTCCAGGACATGCTTGCCGTTGCATAAATTCTGCCCGGATCGACATCCGTTGAATACGGAGACCGCGACTGCCAATGTATTACACGAGTTTCGTCACCCGCAGATACCAAATCAATATGACCAAGTGTCGTCATGAAATCATTAGTCGGATCAACGCCGAGCGCAACCCCTCCGTATTCTTCGGGAATTTTGGTCCACGGTCCCTGGGGATCATCTGCTACGGCTACATTGGCATTGTAAGCCCAGTAGCTCACACCATGAGGCGCATATAACATGTAATATTTTTTTACACCTGAAGGGGAGGTATGAACGATAACCTGCGGGGCTTCGTTTACCGCTCCTTCGTCCGTTTCCACCTCCTTACCGTTGTATTGGGTAATAACGCGATAGGAAGAATCATCGTACACGGGTCCGCCGATATATTCCACCGAAACACCGCTTGTGTCTGTAACCTTCCTAAGCGACTCGTAATCGGGTGAAATATAATCTTTCATTCTCATGCACCAAATATTCTGATCTCCCGTATAATCTGGAGAATGATGGCGCGAAAAATATAGATACATCGTTCCGTCCGTATCGACAAAAGGCGTGCAGTCGATTGCCGTCCATTCACTCGAAAGATTAAAATATTTTTGTATATTGATCGGCGGATTGATATCCGTTATGATATCGCCGTTCAAATTAGGTTTTTCTTCACCATAATAATCCTTTGCGGTTACAAGCGTGAAAGGACCAACAGGCGTATCGGAAATTGCAATCCCTAGATAGAAGCGATAGAATAAATTCGTCGCATTGGAAGAGTATTCCGCTCCGGGAACCGAACCATCGTTTACTTTTGACGCAGAACTAAAATACATCATATATTTTTGCGAAACTGCGTCGTAAATGACTTCGGGCGCCCAAGTGTACATTTGTCTCCACGAATCGGATTCAAAATACATGCCAAGCCCATTATCCACCGCGCCGCAAAGCTCCCATTCATTCATATCCTTAGAACGAAATACCGCTACGGACGCGCCATAAGTATTGTTATCGTACATTAACGGACTCGCAAGCCCGCCAGCTTCCGACATATACTGATAAAACCAGCCTCCGTATTCCTCGTCTTGCTCCTCGGGTACATAAATCGCGCCGCTGTCGCCGCCCCAAAGATACGACTCATTCTTATAAAATACTGAGCTGTCATATGCACCGTTTTCTGTTTCTTGGACAAAGGCGTCTAAATCCACTTTCTCGACACTTGATCCGCAGCCGCTCATTGGAATGGCCAGCAGCATACATATGGCAACCACTATACTTAAATTCTTAAAACTTAATCTCATATTTTCACCCTCTATCAATAATCTTTTAATTTTCGATTAGTATTTTCTATCGCCTCGGGATACCATTGCGCATAAGTCATTAACCCGTTTCGCACATAGGAATTGAGTTTCACACACCACTCTTCAACCCAAATATGGTCGGGCATATACCACCAATCTCCGGGTTTTTGGAATTTAAGGGATTCACTGAATACAATCGCGTTGCGGGCCGATGTATTGGTATCGAACTTTAAATCGGGCATAAGCGATTCTTGATTAGGGAAAGAACCTAACTCCGCCTTGATTTTCTGTCCTTCGGGACTTGCCATCCATTTAATAAATGCGGCAGCTTTGTCCTTTTTATCGGAGCCTGCCCTAATAGCCATTGAGCGCGAATTGCTATGGCCTGCCTGAACGCCTTGTACTTTTACCTCGTCGCAGTAAGGATCATTCGGGTCGGTATACTCCTTATAAACGGCAAGAGGTGCAATATCCCATTCGAATCCGCGTGTCGCTGCCTCTTCTGAAAGTGCCGTCATATATGCAGAGGTATTAGCCAAAAAAACCAACTTGCCGGAAAAGAAATAATTCATAGAGGTTCTTGTAACAAACGTATCGGGGTTCGGAGATATATTATACCCGTACTCACCGTCGATATCCGCATCTGTTTTCGCGCCTAGTTTCAGATAACGGTTAAATGCCTCTCTTGTAGACGGAAGACGTAATAACGTACCGCTTTCCTCCGCTTTCAAAACGTTTGCATGTACGCCTACCTTTTTACCGTTTAGATAATAATCTCCTTGATTGTCAGGCTCAAGTGTCTGTCCCTTTTCCACATCCATGCGGTCGATAAACGATAACGTTTCGCCGCCCTGATAAGTCTTTCCGCTGTAATGCCCCGTATAATTTTCGCCATCGGCTACGATAAAATTCGGAGTAGAGTCTAATAAGGAGAAGTTCCATGCACCGTTACCTGTAAGATCCGCAAGGCAATCTCCGCCGACCGACCAACCGTAGTTAAACCACCACTCCGTGAAATATCCGAAATCCGTTCCGTAAGTTGTCGAAGCGCTTTTATTGTATTCGGAAGAGAAAAGCATAGCGATGTCTTCGATCTCGTCCCAGTTCATTGCAATGCGGTTGTTAAACACCAACACCTCGTCGGCGTCAGGCATCTTCCAACCACGATCCGGCGTATATACATTTTTGCTTCTGAAATAGCCTTTCTTAGGAACGGTTACCCCGCTCAGCTTGGGATAAATTGCTTCATAATCGGATTTTTTCATTCCGCGTTTGTCGGCAATTTCGTTTCGATTCCATGCATCCATATCCTCTTCATCCACACTGATCACAAGGATTCCTGCCTTTTCCAACAAACTTTCGTTGTAATATAAAGCTGTCGGGAAAGAATCGAGCGGCAACGCATAGGTGGGATCGTCTTCATTGGAAGTATTATTCTCCACATTATACTTTAAGCGGTTGACCGTAGAAGGAATAATATCGCCCAAGTCAATATCCGTCACCGCATCAAGGTACTCATCGATCGGCGCCATATATCCTCCGATAATCCAAGACTTAAATGCCGCTTCTTCCACCAAAAATACATCAGGGCCACTTCTCGAAGATGCGCTTACCTTTACTAAATCATCATACTGCCCAACCGCCTTAGGCGTTAAAGACACATAGATATTATGCTCTTTGCCATAGGTTTCGTTAAATTCATCTTTCATGCGGGTATACACGTCCACTTGTTCCGGATCACCGAGAACCCAAAACCGAACCGTATCCGCGTCAGCTCCTGCGCAACCTGCGGATAATACAGTGCTGGCCGCAATAATGATTGCAGCCACAGTAGCAAGACAAGCTCTAAAAAATTTTTTTCCTCTCATACATTTCTCCTTCTATAGCTCAATTGTTCTCAAGCTATCATTTTTGGCAATTAAATTATATCACATTACCCCCCCCCGTTGCACCCCACTATTTTGCAAACCTCTCTCATTTTTTTAGATGAGTCTACAAAATCACTCTTGACTTTTAATGATTTTGTTGGTATAATATTTATTACAAAGTTTAGATTTTGGCGGAATCTGTTATGAATTCTTTTTATGAACATGCTGCCGATTCAAAGGAAGTACTCAACATTTTTGAGCACAACACAACGTCCATCGGTACACATTTCCATCCAAGTATCGAATTTGTTTATACCGTTAGCGGGAAAACCGACTTTTTCTACGACGGATATCACTATACAGTCGGGCAAGATGAAATTTATGCTGTACCGAGCATGATTATCCACGGAAATTCCTCTATCGGTGAAAATCAAATCATCTCAATCGTATTTGCAAAAGAGTTTTTCAAAACTTTCGAAAATGATTTTCCTAATCAATTTTTTCAACCTGTTTTGTCAAATCACGAAAAAAATAGAAATCTTCTTACTTTGATTAAAGACTGCATTTATGCTTGGATAAAACATAATTATAACATTCCACGCATCAAAAAATTGGCATTCATTAATTCTTTTTTATATGAATTGACTGAAATATATCCATTAAGACCGATAACCGAACAAAAAACAAGTTCATTGATTATAGATGCTTTGTCTTATATCAACGAAAATTATTCGCAACCAATAACATTGAACGAGTTAGCAAAAAAATTTCATTATTCCGCTCCTCACTTTTCAGTCCTTTTTAATAAATATGTTGGCATAAATTTACATTCCTATATCAATAATATCAGGATTCAAAAAGTGTTAGAAATGAAGTCTAACCCGAAAAACTCACAGTCCCTTATCTCCATTGCACTTGACTGCGGTTTTAACAGTCAGGCCTCATTTTATCGCGCACTCCAACAGTACAGACAGAATTATCCTTCAAATATGTAAAACGTACCTCTCTCTTGTACGAGCGGTTTCTTTTTATAAATAAATGTTTCCATAAGATTTTTCGGCACAAGTTCCAATGCGATCCCTTTACTATCCACCTCGATCTTCCACTCTTTCTTGTTCATGCTGTATAGGCAACGTAAATCGACAATAAGAAAGAGGGGTCATCGACTCCTCTTTCTTATTGTATTTAATTCAAATACAATCAAATGACATAATATTAAAGGCGGGTGTAATCGGCATCGGCCAGATCGGCGGAGCGTTGCCGCAAGTATCGCAATAATATAAATTATTCTATCACTTATAAATATTAACAATCATCGTCAGTTCAAATCCTGTTTTTCTGATAATTCGCAAAAAAGCAGTCATAAATTCTTATCTTTGCTCCACTTTTCAAAAACATTCGTTTTTGCCGTGAAAATAGCAAAAAACCATGAAAAACGTATTGTTTTTCATGGTTTTTTTGTCTTGCAGCCTTTTCGTCTGCAATCATGCCCTATGTGACGGGTCTTGAACACACAACTTTGACGAATCTACAATTTATTATAATTCCCCAAGGCTATTCACCTTGTGTTAAACTTTTTACGTCATCCATTTGGATGTCCTCCTTTTGATTTTTAGTTTGCAACTGCCAGGTCGCACCCTAATTATATCAAAAGGAGTTTTGTTTTCAAGTTTCATCGCTAAAGCTTCTCGTTACCCGCGCACTATCCGCGGGTTTTACCATACAAAAAGCCGCCGGATCCACCGGCGGCTTTCTTCGCTATTGAAAGGGCGCCATGCCCGCCCTTCCGCGGATATCGCCTTTGCTGCAGCGGCGCATCGCCCCGCCCGTAAGAGCGCCCCTTTCCAATTACACTTTGAATCGCTGTCCGCATGATTGATTTCAAACGATGCTTCGCTCGATCCCGTTTCCTTTAAACTTCCCCGCACGTATCGTTTTTTTCGTTAAAACCGACAAAGGGAAGCCTGAACGGCTTCCCTTTGTCGGCAGTGATCTGCCAAAAATTATCAAATTGTCCTTTATCGTCCGTCCTTGGTTTCAGCCGAAGGAAGGTCTTCGGGTTTATCGGTCTCTTCTTCACGCTTCCGCTCATCGTTCTCTTCGGCAAGCTTATCCAACTCGATATCCGCCGCAGACGGCGCAAGATTCACAAACGCGTTCTCCTCTGCTTCCTCCTGCTCCTCCGTGGGCTCTTTCGAATTGGGAATGATCAGGTTCAGCAAAATCGCGATCACGGTAGCGATGGCGAGCGGCGAGATCTCCACGTCGCCGATCATGACTTTATAAATCGTATTGCCCGTAACGTCCCCGATCAGGCTCATCGCCCCCATTCCGAGGCCGATCGCCAACGTAACGGAAACGACGATCAGATTTTTGGTATTGTTGAAATCCACTTTCGAATCGACGAGCGTACGCAGACCCGAGGCAGAGATCATGCCGTACAGCACGATCGACGCACCGCCGATGACGGGCGCGGGGATGGTCGCGAGGAAATCGGCAAATACCGTAAACATACCGAAAATAATGGCCAGGCAGGCCGCAAAAAAGATGTTGCGCGGATTATAATTTTTCGTGATCGCGAGCACGGCGGTATTTTCGCCGTACGTCGTGTTCGCAGGGCCGCCCAAGAGGCCGCTCACCGCGGTCGCGATGCCGTCGCCCATAACGGTGCGGTGCAATCCGGGGTCGACCATAAAGTCCTTTCCGCAGACGGTGCTGTTCGCGCTGATGTCTCCCAAATGCTCCATGAAAGTAACGATGGCGAGCGGCACGATCATCAAAATCGCCGAAACGAGCGTCGTTCCGAACGTCTCCGACCCGAACCCGAGGTAAAACGAAAATTCCTGCCCGATGTGCTGGAACAGAATAATCCTGCCGGTGCTGAACGCCTGTCCGAAATCAAAATGGCTGAAATTTCCCGCCGCGTCGGAAACAATATAGCTCATCAGGCTGCCGCCGGGCAGAAAGCTGATAATAAACGCATATACATAGCCGACGCCGAACCCGAGCAGTACGGGGATGACCTTCAAAAAGGACTTCGGCTTGGCATACGCGTTCACCAGAACCATGGTCAGCGCCGTGATGATGGCCGTCGTCCAGGACTTCCACGGCTCAAACCCCGAGCCGATGATGTTGCTTTGGAACGCTTTGGGCGCGAGGATCATGCCGATGATCAGCACGACGGGGCCCACAACGATGGCCGGGAAAAGTTTGCGCACTTTCTGTACGCCGACGTATTTGATGACGAGAGCAAAAATAACGTACACGAGCCCCGCAAGAACAAGCGCGATCGCCGTTGCGGCAACGGCCTCCTGCCATGCCGCGCTGTACATCTCTTTGTCCGGTCCGACGACGGCGATGAGTGCGGGCAGAAACGCAAAGCTAGACCCTAAAAATACGGGCACTTTGCGCTGTGCGATAAAATAAAAAATAATGGTGCCGATGCCCGCCGCGATCATCGCCATGGCGATGCTCATGTTCGCGAAAATCGGTACCGTGATGGTCGCCCCCAGCATGGCAAACATATGCTGGAAGCTCAGGGCCGCATCCTTTGCGGTCAGCGGCAGTCTCTTGCTCTTGGTCATAACCCCCTCCGTCTTTTGCATATTTCGCGCGATCCCGTGCAAAAGCGCAACGTTTCGCTATCCGTTTTATTGTACTATAAACGGGAAAGATTTGCAAACGAATCGGCCCATGCTTTCACGATTTCTTCACATTTTCCGCAAAAACGCGGCCTGCGCATTACAGTTTTTTCCGTCCGCTCCCCGTTTTTTTCGCTTTCCCGACGATTTCATAACTCAGCCGTATCAATTTTTCGGTCTCCCCGTCCGGCACCCGTTCGGGCCGCACCGTGATCCAATGCGTCTTGTTCATATGCCATCCGGGCAGGATCCCCGCAAAGTTCGCCTGTAAAATCACCGAAAGGTCGGGCGGGCACTTCAAATTCAGGCAAAACTCGCTCCCCTCCCCCTCGCCGAAATACCGTTTGGGCACCGCAAGGTAAACGCCGAACCATTTCCTGCTGTCTTTTCTGCGGAACACGGCGGTCTCAAAATCTTCTTCAAAGGGGTAGTCCGTTTCTGCGCAGGGCAAATCCCGCACGGTCTCTAAAATCTTCTCTTTATCCATATACACATTATACCGCCCCGAAAAGAATAAATCAACAAATTTGCCTGAACAGTCGAACTTTAAAAATAATCGGCCGAAATGTTGCTTTTTTGAGCGTTTTGTGATAAAATCAAGATAACGTTAACCGAAAGGAGGTTTACACATTTATGGCTAAAAAGAACGTCAAATACTTTATTCCCGGAGCGATCGCGCTGCTGTTCGGCATTCTCGCTCTTTGCATGATGTTTCTTGACGGCGTAACTTACGAGGGAAAAGTTTTAGGAAGCAGTTTTTCTTTCACCGGCATGAAGCTCGCCTTCGGCGGGGAAGTCGAAATCGTCGGGGGCGTCTCCGTCGACGCGCTCGAATTCAATATTATGACGACGCTCGGCTTTTTCCTTCCCTTGATCGGCGGCGTTCTCGCGCTGGTCTTTAAAAACGGGCTCATCACGAAGATCGTTACGACCGCCTGCTTCGTCGTAGGCGCCGTATTCCTCTTCAGCACGACCGGCTTCACTTCCATCAGCCTCGGCGGCTCGGACGTGAAAGACGCCCTCACCGCTCTCTATTCGGAAAAGCTCGCCATCGGGCCTATCCTCGGCGGTATTTTTGCGGTCATCGGCGCCGTCGTATGCTTCTTCAAAGGAACCATCGCCAAAAAGATCGGCGCATAAACGGATCCGAAATAAAAAACGGGAAGAGACGTTCTCTTCCCGTTTTTCTTTTTCCGCTTGTTTCCGTCCTGCGGGGAAACCGATTCCCCGCAGCAGCCGCACGCGAACTCAATCGATCACGCCGCCGCCGATGCACCGTTCGCCGTCGTAAAAAACGGCGTATTGCCCCGGCGTTACCGCCCTCTGCGGCTTCTCGAAATCTACCCGGGCGCTGTTTTCGCCCGTTTTGCGCACGCGCACGCCCTGTTCGCTTTGGCGGTAACGGAATTTCGCCGTACAGGCAAACTCCTCTTCTTTCGGTGCCGACGGGATCCAGTTGATCCCGGAAACGGTGCAGGAGCGGGTAAACAATTCGCTCTCGTCCCCGTGCGAAACGTACAAAATATTGTTCTTTAAATCTTTTTCGGTAACGAACCAGCGCCCCTCGCCCGCGTCCCCTTTCTGCCCGCCGATGCCGAGGCCCCTCCTTTGGCCGAGCGTATAGTACATCAACCCGATATGCCGCCCCACTTCCTTCCCGTCGCGGGTGAGAATGGGGCCGGGCTGGGCGGGGAGATAACTTTTCAGAAAATTGCGGAAATTTCTCTCGCCGATGAAGCAGATGCCCGTGCTGTCCTTCTTTTTCGCCGTCGAAAGCCCGTACTTTTCCGCAACGGCACGCACCTGCGGCTTTTGCAGCCTGCCGAGCGGGAACAATACCTTTTCCAACTGCTCCTGCGTTACCTGATTCAAAAAATACGTCTGATCTTTGTTCGCGTCGGCCGCTTTCAGCAGATAATGCGCCCCTTCCGCATGGCGGATATCGCAGTAGTGCCCCGTGGCGATATAGTCCGCCCCCAAAGCCAGCGCATATTCGCGGAAAGGCCCGAACTTGATCTCGCGGTTGCACAAAACGTCGGGATTGGGCGTCCTGCCCCGCTCGTACTCTTCCAGAAAATACCTGAACACGCGTTCGGCGTATTCTTTGGCAAAGTTGACCGTATAGTACGGAATGCCGATCGCATTGCACACCCGCTTCACGTCCTCGTAATCCGCTTCCGCGGTGCAGCAGCCGTTTTCGCCCTCTTCTTCCCAATTGACCATATACAGGCCGATCACGTCGTACCCCTGTTCCTTCAACAGAAGAGCCGCAACCGAGCTGTCAACGCCGCCGCTCATGCCCACGACGACCGTCTTGTTTTTCCTTTCCACGCGCGCCACCGCCTTTTTTCCTTTTGAGATGTATTATAATGCCCCCCGCCCCTTCTGTCAATCCTTTTTCCCTCGGAGCCTTTACTTTGCCCTCGCAAAATTTTCTCCGCAAAAGCCGAAAAGGGCGCCGCTTCTAAACGAAGCGGCGCCCTGCGCTCTGCTGTGCAAAGCCGCACGCGCATTTATCGGAATGCGCGCCTGTGCTTATTCGATTTCAATGCGGTGCTCTTCCGCCTTCTTCTGCGCTTCTTTCGGGATCACGACGTTCAAAATGCCGTTTTCGTACTTGGCTTTGATGTCTTCCTTCCGAATGTCGCCCACATAATAGCTGCGGCTGCACGAAAAGCTGCGTTCGCGGTGAATATAATTTTCCTTCTTGCCCTCCTCATGCTTTTCGCTCTTGCTTGCGGAAATATTCAGATATCCGTCTTTCAAATCGACGTGAATATCCTTTTTATCCAAGCCCGGCATTTCCACTTCCATCAAATAATCGTTCTCATTTTCCTTGATATCGGTGCGCATGTATTTCTGAGCGTGTCTGCCGCCGTAAAATGCGGGGAAGAAGTCGTGCATGGCCTCGTCAAAGAAATCGTAATCGGAATAATTGTTCCTTCTGCTGAGTTCATTTTTCATAAAAATCATCTCCTTTATGCGATCTTGAATCGTTAACACTTAAATTAATTAAGTGCTAGCACTCTCTTTCTGAGATTGCTAATATTATAGCACATCCACGCACCAAGTCAAGCGTTTGAAGACAATTTTTTTTAAATTTTTTTAATTTTATTAGGCATTAAGCAGAGCCTCTATTTTTTCCAGCGCAGAAAAATCGACGAAGTCCTCCGCCCTGCCGTATACTTGTACGAGCGCGCGCATTTCCGCGGGAAGTTCTTCCTCCCGCTTGTTTTTCATGCTCTTATACAGCAGTTTCAAGAGCGTACGGTGGAAAAAGCCGAGGCGGCTGCAATCGAGACTGCCGCGCAACGGCACGATTTTTTCCTTACCCCGCAAGTTCTGCGGCAAAGCCCGCCCGATCCCGACGCGGAGCGATTCTGCCACGGCCGCATCCGCCGGATCGGCAATTCCGACCGGCGCCACGATCAGCGAACGAACGGGCTGCCGCGCAAGGCGGCGCGCCGCCTTGCGCAAGCCGTACACATTCCCCGCATATACGCCGCCGAAAAAGACGGCCGTTTCGCACCCTTCCGACCGTTTGGCTCTCTCGAAGGAAACGGCAGGGATCCCCGTGCGTGCCGAAAGCTCTTCCGCATACCGCTTTGCCGCACCGTAACGGCTCGCATAGATGATCAATCGTCCCATAAAATATACACCTCCGATTTTATTGTACGGCATGCCGCGCCGTATTTTATCGATATCCTGTAAAATTTTTGTAATATTCCAAATACCATCCTTTGAATATCCTTCATCCGCCGCCGTATCCGCAAAACGGCCGCAAAGGCGCGGTATCGTTCCTGAAGCTTATCGGAATGCAGGAATAGGAACACTAAAGGAACACCTTTCCTTTGCCCCGCTTTCCACGATGCAAAGAGCCGTTATTTTTCCCCGCAAGCGCAGGACTTCCCTTCCGAATCCTCCCGAATTTTAACGGCCGCATTTGCAAAAAGGGAAAACGGTATGCGCCGTTTTCCCTTTTCCGTTATTCGATATTCAACCGTAACCGCCAATAGCAAACCTTTACGGCTGCAATAAGCGCCCTAACGGCAACCGCGGCTATGCGCCGCCAGCGGTACAAAAACACCTTATAAAAACCAGATCTGCATATCCCCTTTTCCGCGGTTTGCCCACGAAAAATACGGGATAAGTTTCAATGCGATCTTTTCGGGTACGGGCGCTTCGTAGGAATAGAGCGCGGCGGATGAGCGCAGCCTCTCGGCATTCACTTCGAGCGTAAAAAATTCTCCGTCCGCCCTCTTCGCGCCCGCAAGGGTTCTGATGCGCACGTTGCGGAGATTGCCGCCGTTATCCGCGCTCTCCGCGCACAGCACGAGCGCGCCGTATTCGACGGCCTTGCGGCCGTTGTCGTACCATACGTTTTCGTTTGCGTACACAAAACGGGCGCCGATTTTAAAATCCAGCGCAATTTCGATTTCCCCGTCGCAGAAGATCTCGATATATTTTTCCGCGATCTTCGGCTCGACCTTCTTTCCGTTCACCCGCATCGCAATGCCGCCGCTCCATGCGGGCACGCGCAGGCGCAGGTCCGCCTTACCGTCCACGCGCACGCAGACCTTTCCTCCGTACGGCATTTCCGAATCGATCTCCACCTTCGCGCCGCCGATCTCCGTTTTTGAAGAAATGTACTGGTTTATCAGTACCGCGTTCCCTTCGGTCGCGTAAATGTAGCTGCCGATGCTCTCGATAAAGCGCGTGAGGTTGGGCGGGCAGCAGGAACAGTCGAACACTTCGACGCGTTCGGGAATGGGGCAGAACAGCTTGGTTTTCAGGCCTTCGTTGTAGTCGTATATACACTCGTGCATTTCCAGCGGATTTACGTAAAAGAATCCCTTTCCGTCCGCGCTTTCGCCCGCGAGCACGTTGTTGTACAGCACCCGCTCGAAAATTTCGTGGTATTCCGCCCTGTTTCTGATCTTGGCGAGGCGGTCGCAAAAAAACGCGAGCGCGATTGCCGAACAGGTTTCGCTGTAAGCGAATATATTCGGCAGATCGTACGGGAACGTAAACGTTTCTCCGTGATAGGAAGAACCCGTTCCGCCCGTGATATACATTTTTTTATCGACGATATCGCGGAAGAGCGATTCGCAGGTCTCCGCGAGCTGCTCATCCCCCTTGATGCGGGCAACGTCCGCCATCGCGATGTACAGATACAGCGCGCGCACGGCGTGCCCCTCCGCCGTCTTCTGTTCGCGCACGGGCGCATGGTCCTGGTGGTAGACGGGATATGTGAATGCGTACGTCTCCTCGTTGTGCCTGCCGCGCTCTTCGATGAAATAATCCGCAAGATCGAGATATTTTTGGCTGCCCGTCGAATTGTACAGCTTTACGAGCGCAAGTTCGATTTCGGGATGGCCGCAGGTGAAAAAGCCCGCGTCCTTTTTTACATAAAAGCGTTCGTAAATATAATCGGCGTACTTTATCATGGCGGCGTACAGCTTATCGTCCACCCCCGCTTCATGCAGGGCGACCGCCGCTTCGATGAGGTGCCCGGCGCAGTACAGTTCGTGTTCGGGGCGCTTCCGAAAGATGTTTTCCGGCTCGTATACCTGAAAATAGCTGTTGAAATATCCGCAGGGAAGCTGATTCCGGCAGATATCGCCGATCGCTTCGTCCGCCCATGCTTTGAGCCGGTCATCCTTCTTTTTCGCGAGGATGTCCGCGGCGCTTTCCAGCCATTTGGCGATATCGCTGTCCCAAAATACGTGCGGTTTGTGCGCCTCGTCCTTAATGCACTTCATCGCCTGAAAGCGCCCCGTTTCGCGGAAGCGCTTATAAATGTTGTATACCGAAACTTCGGCATTCTTTTCCTGCAGGTCTTTGAAAAACCCGCCCGTGATCTCTACCTCTTTAAAATCGATCGTCTGCATTGCATCATGCCTCCCGTTTTAATCTTCCCGTTCGAACAGGAACGCGCCGCCCGGATATTCGCCCTCGGGGTTGAAGACGAGCGCGCCGCCCTTCACTTCGTACCCGACCGCCGCATACGCCTCGGAAAGTCTGTATCCCGAAACGTCGCATTCGAGCCGCGCGTACGGCCGCTCGAAAAAGTGCGCCAATACGAGCATGCGCCGCCCGTCGCGCGAGACTTTCTTATAGATCTGGCATCCCTTCGGGTCGCGGTAATACCTGACGTCGCAGTACGTTTCGGCAATCCTGCCCGAACGCACCACGTCTTTTACCGCATTGTAAAAAGCTATGCCCTGTTTGAGTTTTTCTCTCTGTTCTTCCCCTATCTCCTGTACGTCGCCCGAAACGCAGATCCGCCCGAACATCGCCGCGCTCAGCGACCAGACGATGCGCTGCGGCGTATCCGTTTTGCGGATGACCGCCCAGATCTGATTCTGCCGCGCGGGGATCACGCGCGAAACGTTTGCCGCGACGAGGGGGATCTCTCTGCATTCGTGCGCGTCCGAAAAGGAGCACATCGACACCCTGTTCATGCGCAGCGGTTCGATGCGCGAACCGCCCGAAGAGCAGTTTTCGATGACGATGCCGGGAACGGAGCTCTTCAGCCTGTCCAGCCAGCGCAGGCTCTCCTCGGCGATCTGCCGCCCGCCTTCGCCCAAACTTTCGGCGCCGTCGCACCCCATGCCGATATTGTCGTTGTAGTCGATCTTGACGTATTCGAACCCGTTTTCCCGCAAAAAATCGCACATCTTTTCCTGCACGTACGCCTGCACCGCGGGCTTGCGCAAATCGAAAAAGCGCCGGTTTTTGCTGGTAAGCGGAACGCCGTCGCGCGCCAACAGCATATCCTGCGCGGAGAATGCCTTGCTGTCTCTGCCCGCGACCTCGAATTCGAACCACAGCCCCGCATGCATGCCCTGCGCGCGGATCCTGTCTGCCGCCGCCTTGATGCCGCGGGGAAACAGCGTGCGGCTCTGCTCCCAATCGCCCGTGGCGTTGCACCAGCCGCAGTTTTCGGGCTTGTACCAGCCCGCGTCGATGACGAACGTTCCGAACGGGATATCGCGGATGCTTTCCAAAATCGAAGCGATGTTCTCCTCGCTCGGCACGCCCCACGTCGTGCAATATTCGTTGAACAGTACGGGCATTTCCCGTTCGCTTTCCGGAACGGACAGGCGGGCATCCTGAAATTGAACGAAATCGCTGCATACGTCGTTCACGTTTCCGTACCGCACGCGCAAAAAGGCGCGATGGGTGCGGAAGCTCTCCCCCGGCGGGATCCTTTTGCACCAATGGCCGAATTCGTAGTCCGCCAATCCGCCCGAGAGAGAACAGGTCTCCCTCTCTTTGTACAATTCCATCTGCCAGCTGTACGGAGCTTCGAGCATGGCGGCAAGAATAAACCCGCTCTCCTCGTCGCGCACGGCTGCAAAGGGAAACCAGCCGCGGTTGGGCATCGTTCCCGCCTGGCCGAACCGCTCGCACCTGACGCCGTAGCGCGCCCAACTCATATCCATACCCAGGTCGCAGAACTCCTCTTCTTTCAGCCGACATTCGCGGCTCCACGCGCTCGTCATGCGGACGAGACGCAGTCCCTCGTCGGTATACCTTTTTTTCGAGGGATTGAAAATGCCGCCGACGGAAAAGGACTGCAGGCTCTCGAGCACCTGATCTTCCTGCGTGCGGTTGCGGTATTCGACGGAAATCGAGATCACGCCCGTTTCCGCGTCGTATTCGAGCATGTGCCCGTATTCGTTCCCGCACCCGTCCGAAAGCTGCGTAACGACGCGGTTTTCTTCCTTTTTCTGCGATTCAATCGCGAGAAGCGAACTTGAACGGTTGCGCATGGTAACGCCCTGCGTATAATCGACGAGGTTGCGCGCGCCGCGCAAAGCGACCTGCACCATTCCGTCGCAGCAGAGCGCATCGACGTCTTCGACGGGAATATCGGCGGGAAGCAGAGCAAGCCCGGCTCCGAACTCGGGCGATCGGACATAATACGCGGCCGTATCGCCGAAAATATATTTTTGAAACAGCATGGCCCCTCCGGGAAAATTTCGTTCGGAAAGGGGCGGCGCTTCGGCGCCGCCCCTTTGGCCCGTTATCGTATAAAATTATTTATTTTTCCAAATCACGTCGGAAAGCATGAGGTCGCGTTTAAAGCGGTTGATCTCGGTATGTTCGTCGATGACGACCGACTCGATGCCCCACATATCCGCGAGATCGACCATATCCTGTACGGTAAGCTCGGAAGATACGACGGTATGGTGCGCGCCGCCCGCGTAGATCCAAGCGGCTACGCCCGTCTTGAAGTCCGGCTTGATCTTCCACATCAGCCCGCCGACAGGGAGATTGGGCATATGGTGCGGCCATTTGACGAGGTCGATCTTTTGAATGATGAGGCGCATGCGGTCCCCCATATCGACCATCGAAACGGCCACGCTGTTCGGCGATTCGATGCCCTCGAACACGAGGCGCGCGGGATCGGACTTGCCGCCGATGCCGAGCGGATGCACCTGAATTTCCGGCTTGGTACCCGCGAACTGCGGCGAAACTTCGAGCATGTGCGCGCCGAGCACGAGCTCGTCGTCGAAATCATACGTATAGTCTTCCATAAGCCCGGTGCCCTTCTGACCCGCCATATACTGCATGATCGCGCCCATCGCGGCGACCTTCCAGTCGCCTTCTGCCCCGAATCCGTAGCCCTTGCTCTGCAAGTCCTGAATGGCGATGCCGGGGAGCTGGTTTAAACCGTGCAGCGCGCCGAAATGATCGACCACGCCGATGTAGCCGCCCTTTTCGCGGCAGAAACGGTCGATCGCGATCTCGTACTTCGCCTGTTCGCGGACGACGTCGACGCGGTCCGTCTTCATGACGTACTTCTGCTCGTACTCCTTCATGAGGGCGTCGATCTCTTTGTCGGTTACCTTTTCGATATATTCGACGAGGTCGCCGATGGGATAATAATCGACCTGCCAGCCGAACTTGATGTGCGCTTCCACCTTATCGCCTTCGGTAACGGCGACGTCGCGCATGTTATCGGAAAAGCGGCAGACTTTGACGGTTTTGGAGAACGCATAGCCGGCGGCGACGCGGCACCACGCGGCGAGCTGTTTGAGCGCCTTTTTATCTTTATAGTAGCCTACGATGACCTTGTTATCCATGCGCAGGCGGGAAACGATGTAGCCGAACTCGCGGTCGCCGTGCGCCGCCTGGTTTTCGTTCATGAAATCCATGTCGATCGTCTCGTACGGGAGTTTTTCGTTGTACTGGGTAGCGAAATGGCACATGGGCTTTTGCAGCATCGAAAGCCCCTTGATCCACATCTTGGCGGGCGAAAAAGTATGGCACCAGGTGATGATGCCGATGCAGTCGTCGTCCGCATTGACTTTTTTGACCGCCGCCACGATCTCGTCCGAGCTCTTGCAGGTGGTGAGATATTTGACGGTTACGGGCATTTTGCCGTTGACGTAATCTGCCATTTCCTGCGAGTGCTGCGCCACGTGTTCAAGAACGTCTGCGCCGTACAAAGTTTGCGAACCGGTAATCCAATAAACGATCTTCTCTTTCATTTTTAATACCTCTGATTTTATTTATAAATTTTGATTTGCAGTCGTTGCGGAAACGCTTGAAAAACAAGAAAATTTCCGTTTTTATAATAAATTTTCCGTGAGCTTGCGGAGCGCGCCGCGCTCGCGCAGTCTCACGTCAAATTTATTATAACTTGCCCCGCCGCGCGGCGCAAGCGTTGATGACAGTTTTTTGCAACGCGTTGACCTTGCAGTGCCGCTATTATAATTTTATCCGCAGGCGGCGCCGTTTGCAAGGCAGCATGACGCGAAACAGGCCGTGTTTTTGCAAGACTAGCGCAAGGGAGTGTACACCGACGTACATGACCGCCGCGCGACGGCGACGCAAAGGCGCGGAATGCGCCGTTATCCGCTTTCTGTATTCTTTTCGCGCAAGCAAAACCACGCTTTTGCGGCGCGCGCCCCCATTTGCGCGCGAGCGCCTCGGCGGGTGAATGCGCGGCGCTTCGTCTTTTGCGTGCCCTTCCGCCGCGCAGAGGGCAGAGCCCTCTTTTCACGACAAATAATTTTGACAGCTTATCCGCGGAGTTTAAACCGTGAAGAACGGTGCAGGCCGTGTTTTTGCAAGACTAGCGCAAGGGAGTGTACATTGACGTACATGACCGCCGCGCGACGGCGACGCAAAGGCGCGGTATGCGCCGTTATCCGCTTTCTGTATTCTTTTCGCGCAAGCAAAACCACGCTTTTGCGGCGCGCGCCCCCATTTGCGCGCGAGCGCCTCGGCGGGTGAATGCGCGGCGCTTCGTCTTTTGCGTGCCCTTCCGCCGCGCAGAGGGCAGAGCCCTCTTTTCACGACAAATAATTTTGACAGCTCAAAATTATTTGTGTGAACTCTGTCCGTAGTAAGCGTTTTTGCCATGCTTCCGCAGATAATGCTTATCCATCATGAATTTATCCGCACGCTTCACGCTCGGATTGACCTGCTCGGTGATAAACGCCATTTTGGCGACCTCTTCCAGGACGGTGGCGTTGTACACGGAGCCGTCGGCATCCTTGCCGAACGCGAACACGCCGTGGCTTTTGACGAGAACGCCGGGGACTTCGATGGGATCGAGCTTGTCTTTTTGGAACCGTTCGATAATCACGAGCCCGGTATTCTTTTCATATTCGCCCTCGATCTCTTCCTTCGTTAACGAGCGGGCGCAGGGAATATCGCCGTAGAAATAATCGGCGTGCGTGGTTCCGTAAAAGGGTATGTCTCTGCCCGACTGCGCCCATGCCGTTGCAAAGGTGGAATGGGTGTGCGTTACGCCGCCCACATTCGGGAAAGCCTTATAAAACTCGACGTGCGTGGGGGTATCGCTCGACGGGCGCAGATCCCCTTCCACGACTTTTCCGTTGAGGTCGACGACGACCATATCGCGCTCGGTCATGTCGTCGTAGGAGACCCCGCTCGGCTTGATGACGATGAGGCCGCTTTCACGATCGATCTCGCTGACGTTCCCCCAGGTAAAGAGCACGAGCTTGTGCTTTACGAGATCGAGATTCGCCTTTAAAACTTTTTTCTTCAATTCTTCCAACATGATTTCGACTCCTTATATAAAATTCGGAGGAGCGGCGACGAACGCGCTGCGAGGGTGCGCCCGCACGGGCGCGCCGAAAGCCGCCGAGCCGCCCCGTGCGGACGGTCATCGCATGCATTCGACCGCTTTGCGGACGATGGGAAGGCCTTCCACATACCGCTTCGCAAACGCTTCGAAGCCGGCGACGTCTTCGGGATCGGGCGCGAGCGTAACCCCCTCCTGATCCGCAAAGACCTTGTGGTCGAGATACTCTTCGAGCGATTCGCCGCGCTCTTTCGAGACGGCGTAGTTGGCGAGAATGGCAATGCCCCACGCGCCCCCTTCGCCCGCCGTTTTCATGACGGTAACGGGCGCGTTGATCGCCGCGGCGAGGTAGCTCTGCCCCACGTGCGGCGTTTTGAAAAGTCCGCCGTGGCCGGTGATCGCTTCCAGCTTTACGCCCTCTTCCTTGAGCATGATGTCGCACCCGACTTTCAGCGCGCCCAGTGCGGAAAAGAGGTGCGCGCGGAAGAGGTTGGCGAGGTTGAACTTGCTTTCCGACGTCCGGACGAACATCGGGCGCCCCTCGTCTACCCGCGTGATGTGCTCGTTGGATACATAGTTGTACGCGAGGAGCCCGCCGCAGTCTTTATCGCCGTTTTCCGATTCGACGTACAGGGCGTTGTAGAGATCCGCCTTGCTCATATTGACGCCGCAAAGCTTTGCGAACTCGCCGAACACATCCACCCAGCCGTTGATATCGGAGGTGCAGTTATTGCAGTGCACCATGCCGACGAGGTCGCCGACCGGGGTGGTTACGAGGTCGATTTCGGGATAGGCTTTGGACAGCTCTTTTTCCAGCACGATCATGGCGAAGACGGAGGTGCCCGCCGAAACGTTGCCCGTGCGCTTTTTGACGGAATTGGTGGCGACCATGCCCGTACCCGCATCCCCTTCCGGCGGGCAGAAAGGAATGCCCGCGGCAAGATTTCCCGAAGGATCCAGAAGTTTTGCCCCCTCTTCGGTGAGGCGGCCCGCTTCTTCGCCCGCGACCAAAATTTCGGGCAGGATGTTTTCCAGGCGGAAAGGAGCCTTGTGTTCCGCAAGGAGCGCGTCGAATTTTTCCAGCATGGACGCGTTGTATTTTTTTGTTTTGCTGTCGACGGGGAACATGCCGGACGCTTCGCCGATGCCGATGACCTTTTTGCCCGTCAGCTTCCAGTGGACGTACCCTTCGAGCGTGGTCTGAAAGGCGATGTCTTTGACGTGCTCCTCGCCGTTCAGGATCGCCTGATAGAGATGCGCGACCGACCAGCGGGCGGGAATGTGATAACCGAACAGCGCGGTGAGTTTTTCCGCCGCGGGAGCGGCGCAGTTGTTGCGCCAGGTGCGGAAGGGAACCAACAGCTCGCCCGCCTTATCAAACACCATATAGCCGTGCATCATGGCGGAAAAGCCGATCGCGCCCACGGTTTTGAGGGTTACTCCGTATTTATTTTTGACGTCTACCGCCATCTCTTGGTAACAATGGCGCACGCCCGTCCAGATATCTTCGAGCGAATAGGTCCAGATCCCGTTTTCGTAACGGTTTTCCCAGTCGTGCGCGCCGGAAGCGACGGGAACGTTGTTCTCGTCCACCAATACCGCCTTGATGCGCGTGGACCCGAACTCGATGCCGAGCGCGGTTTTTCCCTGCTGTATGAGCTTTTTTACGTCCTTTTCCATACCATTCCCCTGTAATTTATTTTGCGCTTTTTTCTCCGGGCTTTATTCCTGCCCGAAGCACACTACCATTATAAAGAAAAAAATCGGAAAAATCAATAGATCGGCAAAAATTCTTCAAAAAAAATTACAAAAAATGAGCGAAACGTTCACTTTTTCTGTGAACGTTTCGCTATGCCCTTTTCCGCATTTCTGCAAAGAATATATCCGTTTTATCTGCGGGCGCTTCCGCCCCTTACTCAGCGGCATGCCGCCGCGGCGCGCGCGGCGTTTTCGCGGATCTGCTCCGCGCTCCCCTTCGCGATCCAGCTGCCGCCGCAGGCGAAGATCTTGGGGAAAGAGAGGTATTCGTTTAAATCGGAAAGGCTGACCCCGCCCGTAGGCATGAACCGCACCTGCGGAAACGCCGCGCACAGAGACTTTATCGTCTTCAGTCCGCCGAAATCGGAAGCGGGGAAAAATTTGAGATGTGTGAGCCCTAAGGAAAGCGCCTTCATGATCTCCGTGGGCGTAACGACGCCCGGGATATAGGGAACTTCCGACTCTCTGCAAACCGCCGCCACCTCTTCGGAAAGGCCGGGCGACACCACGAACTGCGCGCCCGCGCCGATGGCGCGCATGCACTGCCCGCGGTTGATGACGGTGCCCGCGCCGACCAGCATCGCGGGAAATTTTTTCCGCGCCAGAGCGATGGCTCCTTCCGCGCATTCGTTGCGGAAGCAGATCTCCGCGACGGGCAGTCCGCCTGCGACGAGCGCGCCCAGCAGAGATTCCGCTTCTTCCGCCTTCCCGATCGTTACGACGGGAACGACTTTATATTCTTCGATGCGTTCGATGACGCCCATTACCGATCACCTCCGCGCCCCAACAGGGACTTTATATTGTTGTAACAGACGTCCTTTGCCGTCTCCACCGCCGCGGCGAGGTCGTATTCTCCCTTCTCCGCCAATTCGCCCAGCCAGCCGGCAAGCAGCCGCCGGAAAAAGTCGAAGCGGGCGTACGAGGAGAAGGAACGGCTGTCTGTGAGCATGCCGTAGTTGGTGCCGAGGACGGAATACTCCGAGATCGCCGACAGATTTCTGCGGATCCCCTGCACCGTGTCGTTGAACCACCATGCGGCGCCGATCTTGACGTGCTTGAAGGCGCCCGTGAGGCAGGCAAGCGAAGCAAGGGAAGAATCGTTGAGGGTATACAGGATGGTTTCCGGGCGCTCTTCATCGGAAAGCTGTGCGAAAAAGCGTATGACGTCTTCGGGATCCTGCGGATCGGCTGCGACGTCGAACCCCGCGTCCGCGCCGCACTTTTCGTACATCGGCGCGTTCACGTTGCGGGTTACGGCAAAGTGCAGCTGCGCCGCGACGCCGTACTTTTTATATAGCTTCATCAACTGTACGAGGACGTAGCCGAACAGAGCGGAGCGCTCGCTCTCGGTGCATTTTTCCCGCCGCCCGAACAGTTTTTCCGCCTCTTTGCGGTCGGGATAGCGTGCGGGGAAACTTTTGAATCCGTGATCGGAGATCTTGCAGCCGCGCGAAACGAAGTATTGCAGCCGCTCTTCCGCCGCGCGCAGGAGGTCGGCAAGGGAACGGATCCCGTACCCGACCGTGCGTTCCAATCGTCGGAGATATTCGGGATCGAACGAGAGAAGTTTATCGGGACGGAAGGTGGGCGCCACGACCGTGCCGCCGTACGTGCCGTGCGGGGCGAGATCGTCGCACGGGTCGTCTGTAGTGGCGACGTACTCCACCCTGTATTTTTTGAGAAGGGCGGAAACGGTCATCCCGCGCAGCTTTTCGTTCGCCTGCGCATAGACGCGCCCGGCGCTCTCTCCGTTCAGAGGCTCGCATATTCCGAAAATCTGGCGCAGCTCCAGATGCGTCCAATAATACAGCGGATTGCCCGCGAGTTTGGGGACGATCTGCGCGTAGCGGATGAATTTATCCCGGTAGCTCGCTTTGCCGGTGATGTATTCTTCTTCCACGCCGCACAGGCGCATGGCGCGCCACTTGTAATGGTCGCCCGAAAGCCACAGTTCGCCGATATCCGAAAGCGCCGCGTCTTCCCGGATCTTGTACGGGTCGAGATGGCAGTGATAGTCGATGATAGGAAGATCTTTGATCTCGCTGTAGATCCGCTTTGCGCTGCCGCATGACAAAAACAGCTCTTCGCCGAAAAATTCCTGCATATGCATTCCCCTTTGTGCTTTTTCACACACCCGAATAGGCGGAAAAACCGCCGTCTACGGGGATGACCGTGCCCGTTACGAAACCGCTGGCATTATCATCCGCGAGCCACAAAAGCGCGCCGATGAGATCGCCGATCTCGCCGAATTTTTTCATGGGTGTGGCGGCGAGGATCTTGGCGGTGCGCGCCGTGGGGTTCCCCTGCCCGTCGAACAGCAGGGCGCGGTTCTGGTTGGTTACGAAAAAGCCCGGCGCAATCGCGTTCACGCGGATCTTGCACGGCGCGAAATGCACCGCCAGCCACTGCGTGAAGTTGCTGATCCCCGCTTTCGCCGCGGAATATGCGGGGATCTTCGTGAGCGGGCGGTAGGCGTTCATGCTGGAAATGTTGATGATGTTGCCGCCCGTTTTGACCATGTCTTCCGCAAATACCTGCGTAACGAGGAACGCCGTGGTGATATTCAGATCGAACACGAATTTTATGCCGCTCTCTTCCAATTTGAAAAAGTTTTTGATATCGCCCTCCGTTTCGGGAGACATCGTCTCGTTGTCGCAGGTGGCGCGGGGATTGTTCCCGCCCGCGCCGTTGATGAGAAAGTTGACTTTGCCGAACGATTCTTCGATGTGTTCTTTGGCGGCGATCACGCTCGCTTTATCCAGGCAGTCGCAGCGAACCGCGAGAGCATTGGCACCGATCTCGTCGGCGATCGCTTTGGCCGCTTCGAAATTGATATCCAAAAGCGCGACTTTCGCCCCGCACGCCGCGAGAGCGCGCGCGAACTCGCCGCAGATGACGCCGCCCGCGCCCGTTACGGCGCAGACCTTGCCGCTCAGATCTACTTGAAAAGGCAATTTCATATTCTTAATCCTCCCTGTTCGGCGGAACCGTCAGGCCCGCCGCGATTTTTCGATCGCTTCGAAGAGTCCGTTGAGATACGCGGCGCCGAGAGCGCGGTCGTACAGCCCGTAGCCGGGCTTTCCCTCTTCTCCCCAGATATTCCGGCCGTGGTCGGGACGGACGTAGCCGTCGAACCCGTTTTCGACCAGCGCTTTTACAATGGCGTATATGTCGAGATCGCCCGCTTCGGTCAGATGCCCCGCTTCGGCAAAATCGACTTCCCCCTCGTATCTGAGCTGGCGGATATGCGCGAAATAGATCCGGGAACAATACTTCGCCGCCATTTTCGGAAGGTCGTTAAAACGCCCCGCGCCCAAACTGCCCGTACAGAACGTGATGCCGTTGTGCACGTTCGGGACCGCGGAAAAAAGTTTATCGTAACTTTCTTCGTTTACGATAATGCGCGGCAGGCCGAACATATCCCAAGGCGGATCGTCGGGATGGATCGCCATATCGATCCCCGCTTCGTCGCAGGCGGGCATGATGCCGTTGAGGAAATAGACCAGGTTTTCGAACAGCTTTTCGTGCGAGACGCCCGCGTATTCCTCCAAGAGCCCGTTCAGCTGCGCGGGCGTGTAGCTTTCGTCCCAACCCGGAAGATGCAGATTTTTCGGATCGAGAGAAAGGAGCGTTTCGTGATTGTAGCAGAGGCACGTCGAGCCGTCCGCGTTTTTGCGCTTCAAGTCGGTGCGAAGCCAATCGAACACGGGCATAAAATTGTAACACACGCACTTAACGCCGTATTTGCCCAGATTGCGGATGGTCTGCGCGTAATTCGCGATGAGGCGGTCGCGGGAAGGTTTGCCGAGCTTGATATCTTCATGCACGGGGACCGATTCGATGACTTCCATCTCCAAACCGGCCGCGACGCACAGGCTTTTCAGGCGGGCGATCTTCGCCTCTTCCCAAACTTCCCCCACGGGGGTATCGTACACGGCGGTAACGACGCCGCTCATGTTCGGGATCTGTTTTATGTATGCCAGGGGGATGCTGTCGCTTTCCCCGTACCAGCGAAAGGTCATTTTCATAGGGTGCGGCTCCTTCGGCCTGACGCGCAAAACGGAAAAACACGCCCCGCTTTTTGCGCGGAGACGCATTTTTCAAGCGCTTTTTTCAGCCGTTCTTAACTTTTTTGATGATATACATGCGGCTCATGATGCAGCCGCTGTTCGCATCGGCGACCTTCGAATCGGCGAGCCCTTCCAGCGGGATATCACCGTACATGAGCAGATCTCCGCCGGCGACCTGCGTTTTGCCGCAGGCGCTCACTTCGTATGCGGCGGACGGATTGAGGCCTTTGAAGCGAACGGTCGGAACGGGGTCGCAGGGACGGCGTTCCATGAGATTGACGACCGCGACAGCCGTGCTCTTGTCTTTGGAAACGGTGATGAACCCGACGACGTTCTTCCCGTACAGGCGGTACTGATCGCCGAATTGCAGGACTTTGCGGTACTCTTTATAAAAGGCGATCTGGCCGGAGATTTCGGAAAGTTCGCTTTCCGAAAGTCTGGTAGGATCCAGTTCGTACCCCAAAACGCCGCCGCAGGCGACGTTGAAACGCGCCGAGAGCGGGTTGGTGTTGCCCGTCTGGTGATTGGGACACGCCGACACATGCGCGCCCATGACCGTCTGCGGATACCCGTAAGAGGTGCCTTCCTGAATGGAGACGCGTTCGCGCGCGTCGGTATCGTCGCTCGTCCAATACTGCGGAAAGTAGCACAGGTTGCCCAGATCCAGCCTTCCGCCGCCGCCCGCGCACCCTTCGAACAGGACGAACGGGAACTTTTTGACGATGCGGGACACCACCCTGTAGTAGCCGAGCATATAACGGTGAAAATATTCTCCGGGGGCAATGCCCTTGCCGTAACAATCGGTCATGGAGCGGTTGAAATCCCACTTCACATATTCGGCGCCGCTGCGGGCGATGACGTCGCTGATGGTGCGGACGACGTAATTCTGCACGCGCTCGTCCGCCATGTTCAGCATGAGCTGGTGGCGCATGCGTTCGGGAGTCCTGCCCGGGATCTTCATCGCGAAATTGGGATGCGAACGATACAGATCGCTGTCTTCGCTGATCATCTCCGGCTCTACCCAAATCCCGAACGAGAGACCCATGGCACGGATCTTATCGGCGAGATTTTTCAGCCCGCCGCCCGTCTTTTCGACATTGTCGTACCAGTCGCCGAGGGAACAGGTATCGCTGTCGCGCCGGCCGAACCAGCCGTCGTCGAGGACGAACAGTTCCGCGCCCGCGCGCTTTGCCGCGGCGGCGATGGAAAGGATCTTTTCCTCGTTGAAGTCGAAATAGGTGCCCTCCCAGTTGTTGAAGAGCACGGGACGTTCGCGCTTTTTCCACTTGCCGCGCACGATGTGTTCGGACACGAACGCGTGCATGCGCGCGCTGAGCGAATCTTCATCGGGCGCGAAACACATGACCGCTTCGGGCGCGCAGAATTCTTCCGACGGGGCGAGCGCCCAGTCGAACATATAATCGTTGATGCCCGTCAGAAAACGGGTTTTTCCGCCCGGACGGTCGCATTCGAAGATCTCTTTATGGTTGCCCGAATAGACGAGATTGAACGCATACACGCCCCTTTCGTTTTCCGCCATCACGAACGGATTGCTCTGGTGCGAGGACATGCCGCGCTTGGAATCGGTGCTGAAGACGCCGCTTTCCAATTCGCGCACGGTCTTCCGGCGCTCGCGCGCCCAGGAACCTTCGAACGTAACGATCTTGTAATCCGTTCCCGGAAGATCCATTTGCAGGCTCATCAGACGGCGGAGACGGATCTCCTTTTTCGAACCGTTGACGATTTTCGAAGAGACGGCGATCGCGTCGCTGTCGTCATAGACGGTGTAATAGATATACAGGCAGACCTTCGTGGGAAGATCGACATACTTGAGTTCGAGCGTTTTGCCCTCCCCGTACGAGGAGGGAAGCCCCGGTATTTCGTTCTTTTCCGCGGCGATCCGCGCGCGGGAAAAGGTAAAATCGTAGGTGAATCCGCCGTCCGCGTTGCATAAGATCAGATTGGGCTCGCCGTAGTCGGCGCGCTGCGGACGGGAAAGAAGGCGGCGCGGCGACGCCCCTTCGCAGACGCTGAAATCCCCCGCCGACGAGATCTTCCGCCCGTAGTAAAGATATTCGGCCGTATCGGCCCTGATGACGAGCGTCGTGTTCGCCGTATCGATACGGATAAGATGTCCTTTTTTCTTGATCATGTGAGCCTCCGCTTTTTGATGAGAACAAAATTCCGATATATGTTTCAGTATATCACACTTTTCTCTTTTTGTATAGCGAAAGGCCGCAAAAATTCGGAAAACCGGCCCGAAATTTACAGCGTTTGCGCGCAAAGCGCATCAATCTAGGCGGCCGATATCTTTATGCATGCGCGAAAACGCCTCTGAGAGGTCCGCGGCTTCGGGCTGCGGCTCGCGACCCCGGCGCAGTGCGCGCTCGTCTGCGATCCTCTTCGCATCCTCCGACCCTTCGAGAAACTTTTCCGTAAGCAGAGTGCGAAGCCCGCCCGAAAATCCTTCGCCCAGGGCGGCTGCGTAAAGATGCAGAAGTTCCCGTTCCGTTTGCAGCATGTCGGCGAGGGCGTATTCTTCGCGCGGCAGAGGGATATACGAATCCTTTTTCACTGCTCGTTCCCTCCCTGTTCTTCGTAATTTCCGTTCAGCGCGCCGAAAATCGAGCAGAAGCGTCGCCGATGATTGTGCGCGACGGCGTCTGCCAATGCGGCAAAGCGCGCGTCGGCGGCGAGCGAGGCGTACATGCCCGCGCGCTTGCAGGCGGTATATTCCCCTTCCAATAATTTTGCCAGCGCCTCCTTTTCGGAAGCCGTCAGTTTACAGACCATGCGTTTTTCCTCCTCCGGACAGTATGCGCGGAAGACGGCTCGGTTATTCGGGACAGAAACCGACCCCGAAACCGTTGACATTGCCCGCGGACAGAGGTACAATAATTGCGGCTGATTTGCCGGGAGGAGAAGACAATGCTGGACGAAGCGACGCGATTGATCGAGGAGAAGGGATACAACGTTTACAGGGCCTGCGAACTGCGGGGAGGAAAATATGCGGAACGGGTATACCGCTTCAGCAATCGGCTGAACAATATTTATTCCCTTTCCAAGAGCGTTACCGCGACCGCCGCGGGGATCTTATGCGCGGACAAGAGGATCTCGCTCGACGACCGCATCGCCGATTACCTGCGCGAATATTTCCCCGAAAACAGGGACGAACGGCTGGAACGGGCCACGATACGCGACCTGCTTTCGCACGCATGCGGATTCGAGCGGGGGATCCTGTTCGAAGAGGACGCGTACACGCACGGTACGGACGATTTTGCCCGCCTGGCGCTCAGCGTGAAGACGGACTGCGGGCCGGGAGAAAAGACCGTGTACTCCAACGCGACGTATTACCTGTTTTCGGTCATCGCGGAAAAAGCGACCGGGCAGACCCTGTTCGATTTCCTGCGCGAGCGGCTGTTCGTGCCGCTGGGTTTTGAGGGCTATGCCGCAAGCACCTGCCCGAAAGGGCATACGATGGGCGCGACGGGCATGTTTTTGCGCTGCGAGGACCTGCTGAAGATCGGAAAGCTGTACCTGAACGAGGGAACGTACGAGGGAAAGCGCTTTTTTGAAAAGAGGTTTGCCGAAGAGGCTTCCGCGCCCCTCTTCCCTGCCGGACAGCGGTTCTACGGTTTGGGGTTTTGGAGAAACGGCGCGGACGACCGATACTTTTACGGGGACGGGAAATACGGGCAGCTGCTTGTGATCGACGCGGAACACGACGCCGTGTTCGCCATGCAGAGCTGCGACCCCGCCCTTTCCGCAGCGGATTTTGCAAAGACGATCCGCCAAGGTTAGCGCGAAGCAAGTCAAGTACCACCGGCTGAGCCGGTGGCTTGATTAGGCGCTTCAAGCGCATGGTACCGGCGGCACTACTCGTGCTTGAAGTTCCTGACAATCGCAACAATTTTTCAGCGGCCACCTCTCGGTGGCTGTCTTTTTATTTGCTTCCTTTTACCGGCTCTCCCGTGAACGGGTCTATATACTCCTTCATGCTTAATTGTTCATATAGTTTATCCTCTTGCAATTGATTTGCTATATATTTCTTTATTGCCTCTTTGTTTCGCCCTACCGTATCTACATAGTACCCTCTGCACCAAAAATGCCTGTTCCCGTACTTATATTTCAGATTGGCGAATTGGTCAAATATCATCAGGCTGCTCTTCCCTTTGAGTATCCCCATGAATCTGCTTACACTCAGCTTCGGCGGTATTGTTACCAGCATATGGATATGGTCTTCACACGCATTTGCCTCTATGATTTCCACTCCCTCGCATCGCTCGCATATTCGCCGCAATATCTTTCCTATTGCCGCTTTATATTTTCCGTATATGATTTGCCTGCGATATTTCGGCGCAAACACGATATGGTATTGACACCGCCACTTCGTATGTGCTAAACTATCTATGTCTTTCATTAGACCTCCTGTTTTACTCTTGTTGCGATTGTCAGTCGCCTCAATTGTATTACAGGAGTTTATTTTTGTCCATAGTTGTAAACTCTTTATCCACTCACTCAGTGAGTGGTTGTCTTTGACAACGACAAAGAAAGCCGGGCAGGTAAAATCGACCTGCCCGGCTTTTCCGATTTCGGAAAAAAGGACGGCTTTTGCCGCCCTTTTTCAATTTCCGTGGGATCTATTCGCTTTACTGTTCCAAAATTTCGCCGCGCGCGATCGCACGTTTGCGGTAGAGGCGAATGAAAATTTTGGAAATTTCCACCGCGGCGAGCGGGAATAAGGACAGGCCGAGACTAATGAGCCATTCGCGCCAGCCGATGTAGACGAGATCGAACAGGTTCATCAGAGGAGGCACGAACACGACGAGCGCGATGATCGCCGCCGACGCAAAGAGAGAAATCGTTAAATACTTGTTGTGCCCCTGCCCGTGTTTGAATATGGAATCCGTATTCGAACGCTGGTTGAGCGCGTGCGAAAGCTGTGAAACGGAGAGAACGATGAACGTCATCGTCATTGCCATATTGTGGCTTTCGTCCGCCGTAACCCCCTGCCCGTGCGACATCAGCATGCCGATCCAATAGGCGGCGAGCGCCGCGGCCGAAATGAACAGGCCGTGCAGCACGATGCGGTAGACCATGCCCCTTTCGAACAGAGTGCCGCTCTTGATTGGCTTGTGCTTCATGATATTGGCGCTGGCGGGATCGACGCCCAATGCCACTGCGGGGAGTGAGTCGGTAGCCAGGTTGATGAGGAGGATATGCACCGCCAAAATCGGCATCTGCCAGCCGAAGATGACAGCCAACAGAAGAATGAGGATCTCCGCAATGTTGCCCGCAACGAGGAACTGGATGACCTTCTGTATGTTGCGGTACACGCGCCGCCCCTCGCGGATGGCGTATTCGATGGTCGTAAAGTTATCGTCCAAAAGGATCATATCGGCCGCGTCTTTGGCTACGTCGGTGCCGGTGATGCCCATGGCGACGCCGATATCCGCCTCTTTGAGCGCGGGCGAATCGTTGACGCCGTCGCCCGTCATGGCGGCGACTTCGCCTGTGCGTTTGAGAGACTGGATGATGCGCAGTTTATCCGAAGGAGAAACGCGCGCGAACACGACACAGTTCTTTACCGCCTCGTCCAGCTGCTCATCCGTCATATCGTCCAGTTCCTGCCCGGAAATGACGGTATTCCCTTCGCGGAAGATGTGCAGCTGTTTGGCGATCGCCATTGCGGTAACTTTATGGTCGCCGGTGATCATGACGACGCGGATGCCCGCTTCGTGGCAGGTTTCCACCGCTTTGATGACCTCTTTGCGGGGCGGATCGATCATGCCCACGACGCCGACGAACGTCATGCCGCTTTCCAGGTCGGCCGATTCCTCTTCGGGAACTTCGCCCCAAGTGCGGACGGCAAAACCGAGTACGCGCAGAGCGTCTCCGCTCATGCCGTTGCAGACTTTGAGGATCTGTTCGCGGTCGGCTTCCGTCATTTCGCGCACGCCGTCTTTCGTGCGGTATTTCGTGCAGAGGGGCAGCATCTCGTCGACGGCGCCCTTCGTATAGGCGACCAGCCCTTCTTCCATGCGGTTGAGCGAAGTCATGCGCTTGCGGTCGGAATCGAAAGGCTGTTCGAATTCGCGCGGGTGCGCGTCTTCATACTCTTCCGAATCGATGCCGAACCGTTCGGCAAACATGACCAGCGCGCCCTCGGTGGGATCGCCCAATACGTTGCCCGGATTATCGGGATCTTTTTTTGCGTTGACGCACAACGCCGAACCGTTGAGCAGGTCGGCATAGACCGCGCGGTCGTATTTGCGGGATACGTCTTCGGCTTTTGTAACCTCTCCGCGGAGAAAATCGTCCCCGACGGCAACGTGCGTTACCGTCATTTTATTGAGAGTGAGCGTGCCCGTTTTGTCGCAGCAGACGACGGTCGCGCTGCCGAGCGTTTCGACCGCGGGCAGGCTTTTTACGAGCGCGTTTTTCTGCGCCATGCGCTGCACGCCCAAAGCCATGATGATCGTGGACGTGGCGGGCAGGCCTTCCGGTATGATGGAGATCGCCAGCGAAATGGCGATAAAAATGTAATTGACCCAGGATTCCCAGCCGTCGCGGATCATGCCGATGGCAAAGATGAGAACGCAGACGATGAGCCCGACGACGCTGAGAGTTTTGCCGACGGAATTGAGCTTGCGCTTCATGGGGGTATCCAGATCGTCCTGTTCGTCCAAAAGCCCCGCGATCTTGCCCACTTCGGTGTTCATGCCCGTGCCGACGACGATACCCGTGGCGTTGCCGTACATGACGATGGACGAACTGTACGCCATATTCACGCGGTCGCCCAAAGGAGCGTTTTCGGGAAGGACGGTGGGACCGTCTTTTTCGGAAGGGACGCTTTCGCCGGTGAGAGCCGCTTCCTGCACCTTCATGTTGTTGTCTTCGATGATGCGGATATCGGCGGGGACGATGCAGCCGTCTTCCAAATAAACGACGTCGCCCGGGACCAGTTCTTCGGCGGGGACGACGCTCTCTTCCCCTTCGCGCATGACGCGCGCGGTGGGCGCCGTCATATTTTTGAGAGCCTCGAGCGCGTTTGCCGCCTTCTTTTCCTGTATGACGCCGATGGTGGCGTTCAGGGCGATGACGACGAGAATGACGATGCATTCGGCGAGGCCTTCATCTTCGATAAAGTACATGACCAGCGAAAATGCCGCGGCTATGAGAAGGATGATGACCATGACGTCGGTGAGCTGTTCCCAAATCATCTTCCATATGCTTTTCGGCTTCTTTTCGCGCAGATTGTTCCTGCCGTATTCGGCAAGGCGCTTTGCCGCCTCGGCATCGCTCAAACCATCGTCCGTCGTGCGCAGGATCTGCTCCGTTTCTTGGACGCTGAGCGAATGCCATGGCTTGTGTTGCTCTGTTTCCATAATTTGTTCGGAATGTTCCTCCCTTCAATAAAAAATTATAACACAAAAAGACATAGCCTATACGGTTATGCCTGTTGCTTCAAAAACGTATTCTGTTTTATCGGTATATCGGCGGTACTGTCGCCGTCGTCGCCCTTCATTTTGACTCCCCTCAAGGAACTGTTGGAAATATTATACTATACATCGCACCGATTGTCAACTGTTTTGCGGCGGCGCGGACCAGAGAATATTCCCCGCCGTGCGGAAACCGCCTGAGACGGACAGAAAGAAGGCGCGCCCCGCGGGGCGCGCCGAAAAGGCCCGGTCCTGTACCGGCACCCGTTTACTTCTTCGAACGGATATACTCGTCGATGGATTCCGCGGCGGTCTTGCCGGCACCCATGGCGAGAATCACGGTGGCGGCGCCCGTTACGGCGTCTCCGCCGGCAAAGACGCCCTCGCGCGAAGTGGCGCCGGTTTCGTCGGCTATGATGCCGCCCCATTTCTGCGTTTCCAGACCGTCGGTCGTGTTTTTGATGAGGGGGTTGGGCGACGTGCCGATCGCCATGATCACGCCGTCGCAATCCAGCGTAAACTCGCTCCCCTCCTTTACGACGGGACGGCGGCGGCCGGACGCATCCGGTTCGCCCAATTCCATCTCCACGCAGGTCATGCCGCGCACACAGCCGTTTTCGCCTTCGAGGATCGCGGTGGGATTGGTGAGGAATCTGAATACGATCCCCTCTTCCTTCGCGTGCTCGACTTCTTCCGCCCGCGCGGGGAGTTCCGTTTCCGAACGGCGGTACACGATGTACACCTCTTCCGCGCCGAGGCGCTTCGCGCTGCGGGCCGCATCCATCGCGACGTTGCCGCCGCCGACGACGGCGACTTTTTTGCCGTGGAATACGGGGGTGCGCGCATCCTCTTTATATGCCTTCATCAGGTTGACGCGGGTGAGGAATTCGTTTGCGGAAAAGACGCTCTTCAAATTTTCGCCGGGGATGTTCATAAAGCGGGGCAGCCCGGCGCCGGAGCCGATGAACACCGCTTCAAAGCCGTATTCGCCCAAGAGTTCGTCGACCGAAAGGACGCGGCCGATGACCATGTTCGTTTGGATCTTCACGCCCAGAGCTTTGAGGTTTTCGATCTCTTTCTGCACGATGGCCTTGGGGAGACGGAATTCGGGGATGCCGTACACCAACACGCCGCCGGCGAGGTGGAGCGCCTCGAATACCGTAACGTCGTAGCCGCGCTTCGCGAGATCGCCCGCGCAGGTGAGGCCGGCGGGACCGCTGCCCACGACGGCGACTTTATGCCCGTTCGGCTCCGCCTTGACGGGCAGATCGCAGCTGTTGGCGTTGTGCCAGTCCGCCACGAAACGTTCCAGGCGGCCGATGGCGACCGGCTCGCCCTTTTTGCCGCGCACGCACTGCTGTTCGCACTGCGTTTCCTGCGGACAGACCCTGCCGCAGACGGCGGGCAGACTGCTCGTCTGCTGTATGATATGGTACGCTTCTTCAAACTCGCCGGCGGCGACTTTGGCGATAAAATCCGGAATATGGATCTTTACGGGGCAGCCGCCGATGCACGGCTTGTTTTTGCAGTTGAGGCAGCGCTTTGCCTCGTCGATCGCCGTTTCGGCGGTATACCCGAAGGTTACTTCGAAAAAGTTTTTGCTGCGCACTTCCGGCGCCTGCGAAGGCATTTCGTTCTTTTTTAAACTCATATTCGGCATATAGTTGCCCTCCGACTGTAAAAATTCGTTATTATCGTGATCTCGTAACTCTGCCGGAAAAATTTCCGATCTCTATCGCTGTTTTTCGACGGGAAACCTTTCCCGTTTTTCCTTTATCTGTACGTCAATAAGGGATCGCGCCCTTCGCGAAGACGATGAGCGGGGCGCACGCCCAGGGATGGAACAGGCTCGTGTTCCATTTTTCTTCTTTGCCCCATGCTTCGAACGCCGTCGTAGCCCCTTCGGCGAGCATGCGCGGCCAGGCGCGCGGATCGACGGCGAGGCGCTCCGCACGCTCCCTCTCGCCGCATTTTACGAGCGCCGCCAAGGCGAAGTACGCCATATAGACGCCCATCCTCGAAAGCCCCCGTTCGCAGATGAACCCGACGAGGTTTTGCCTGATCTGTTCGTTTTCCGTGCCGATTCCGAAGAGAAGCGGAAAGATGTTCGAATGCACCGCGGAATGCGTTTTGCGCGGCGTATCGCAGAACAGACCCTTTTCTTTGCTGTAAAAGGCGGAAACGAACGCCTCTTTTGCGCGGGCCGTCCTGCCCGTTTCGGGCTTGCCGAGAATGCGGCGTATTTCGTCCTGCGCCTGCAAAAAGCCGACCCACAGCGCGTTGATCACGTTGTGCACCCCGCCGCCGACGGGGATCGTAAGCGGAAAGTCGTACCCGTCGCGCAGATTTTCCGGCCAGTCGACCATGTTCCACTGCTCGTTCACATTTTCGAGCAAGCCTTCCGCGTTGCAAAAGCGCAGAAAATATTCATGTTCTGCCCGCAGGCAGGGCCACGCCTGCCGCAAAAATCCGATATCGCCGTCCTGCTTGTACGCCCACAGCACGAGCGCCGGAAACAGGAGGGAATAATCCGCAATCTCCTGCATGAAAGAAGCGGGAGCGACCGCCATGACGCCGCGGCTGACCGACGACGAGCGGCAGAAATCCAGAATTGATTTTTTGAGCAGGCGCGCGTCCTGCGTAAGCACGCACTGCGCCCTGCCGGAAATGCAAAGGTCGCCGAGATACTGCCCCTTCTCGCGCGTGGGACAATCGATGAACACTTCCTGCGTGCCGTAATGCACCGTATCTTCGCAGAGCTTCAAAATCTGCCGCAAACGCTCGCTGCGCGTTTCGTATACCGCCCTCTTTTCGAACGGGTAATGGCGCACCGTCATCTCGACGCGCGCGACATGCGCGCCTTCCGGCACGGCGATCTCCGCATAGCGGAAACCCTTGTAATCGTATGGATCGAAGACGTCCGTTCCGCCCGACAAGACCCATTCCTCTTCATAGCGGCAGTTGCACCGCATGTCGAAGCGCACGCTGCCGTCGGGATTTAATTCTTCTCCGCAGCGGATATACAGCCGATCGCCCTTCCGCCCTTTCGCCTCGACGCGGAGCTGGCCGGCACGTTCGGCGCCGAAATCCGCAAAGAGGACGCCGCCGCGGCGGGAAAGGACTGCCGGCGGCACCGTATAGACGGAGAGAGGCGGGACGGGAGACCTTGCGAGGCGGTAGTCCGCATACTTCCGCACCGCCGCGCGGCTCCATGCCGAATCGTCGAAGCCGGGTTTTTCGAAGCCGACTTCGGGCGCGGAGGAATCGTACGACACGGCAAACGCCGTATCGTACCCGATCTTGCCGCGGGCCGAATACCCCGAATGGAGGGAACAGCGCCAGAGCCCGTCGCTGACGAGCACCTGCTTCCCGTCCGCAAAAAGTTCGCACCAAAAGCAGGCGCGAAGATCGCCCGATACCCACACGCGGTTTATGAGGCCCTGGTAATAGGTATGCACGGCAAAGACGTTTTCCCCCGCTCTGAGCCGGGAAGAAACGTCGATCTCCATATAATAATAGTGCTGCGGATAAGAAGGCGGAGGCCCCTGCGCAACGTATTCGCCGTTGATGTACAGTTTAAAATAATCGTCCGCCGTGATGCGGAGAAACGCACGTTTCGCCGCGGGAAGAAATACTTTTCTTCGGAACAGGATATGGCGGTCGCGAATATCCTCTTCCGCCGCGGATAAAGGAGCCTGCCCGCGGCGGAACACGTCGGCGGGGCGCAGCTCGGCAAATTCCGGATGACAGATAAATTCTGCGCGCATCGCTCACCTGCCGTTCGGCCGCAACGAGGCTATGCGCGGGGAGACGCGCGGACTCATTGCACGGTTTTTTTGAAAAGGTTGCACGCCTTTTCGCGCTCTTTTTGCTCGAACTCTCTGTATGTGGACGCGCGTTTGAGGATCTCGTCGTAATCCACTTCGTGGCCGTCGAAATCGGGACCGTCGACGCAGGCAAATTTCGTTTTGCCCGCAACGGTGAGGCGGCAGCAGCCGCACATGCCCGTGCCGTCGATCATGATCGGGTTCATGCTGACGACCGTCCTGATCCCGTACTGTCTGGTGAGGAGGGACACGAATTTCATCATCACGACGGGACCGATGGCGATCACCTCGTCGTACGCGTTGCCCGCCTCGATGAGAGATCTGAGCGCGTCGGTAACCAGCCCCTTCTTCCCGTAACTGCCGTCGTCCGTCATCATTTCGAAAACGTCCGAAACCGCGCGGAACTCTTCTTCCAAAATGACGAGGTCTTTATTGCGGAAACCGACGACGCTGTGCACTTCACACCCGAGGCCGTGCAGTTTTTTGGCGACGGGGTATGCGATGGCGCACCCGACGCCGCCGCCCACGACGGCGACTTTTTTGAGACCTTCTACGTGCGAAGGCTCGCCGAGGGGCCCGACAAAGTCGCAGATGCTTTCGCCCTCGTTCAGATGGTTGAGGCGCTCCGTCGTGCCGCCGACGATCTGGAAGATGATGGTTACGGTGCCCTTCTCGCGGTCAAAATCGGCGACGGTGAGCGGGATCCTTTCCCCTTCTTCGTCTACGCGCAGGATGATGAATTGACCCGGCTCCGCCTTTTTTGCGACGAAGGGGGCTTCGACCTCCATGAGGGTAACGGTGGGATTGAGTTCTCTCTTTTTTATGATCTTATACATAACCTGACCGTCCTTTATTCTTGGGTATTTGCTCGTGAAAAAATACGTTATATAGTATAATAGACCGTGCGTTTTTTTTCAAGCATTTTCCGCCCCCGCGGGCAAGAAAAATTTACCGCTTTGCGCTCTTTTTCCTTGCGGGAGCCGCCGATCGGGCAAAAACGGCCCGCCGCTTGAATGCGGCGGGCCGTTTTTTATTCCCGGACGACGGATATTCTGTATTTTTCCCCGCTTTCGAGGGTGTATGTAAAGCCTTTTTCGTCCCTTTGAAAGGCTCCGATGTAAAATTCCTGCATGTACCGAAACAAATCGTCGGCTATATCCTGCCGCACCGAACAGCGATCCCGATTTTCTTTCACGTTTTCCATAAAACGTCCTCCTTCGCGATTTTTCTGCCGTTTCCGACATATTTATTATATCATTTTCGACCTTTTCCGCAAAGCGAATGGAGCGGAACGGGCATGGGAGGTTTTGTCGGCTGCGGTCTTTTTTTGTCGAATCGTGTCGATTGAAAAGAGAGGCGCTTTTTCGCGCATACAAAAGGCGCTCGAACCGAACGCGGGAAGGACGTTTTCCGGACAAACGAACGAGGGCTGCGGGATATCCCGCAGCCCTCGACTATGCACCGCGCGTTACGCGCTCTTTTTGATGAGTTCCGGCTTCGCGTTGCCGAGCACGCATTCGCGCGTGATCTTGACTTCGCTGATTTCGGAATCGGACGGAATCTCGTACATCACGTCCGTCATGAGATTTTCGATGATGGTGCGCAGTCCCCTGGCGCCCGTCTTCAGCTTGATGGCGGTGTTCGCGATCTCGCTGACGGCGGAAGGCTCGAAGGAAAGCTTGACTCCGTCCAGCCCGATGAGCTTCTGATACTGCTTGATGAGGGCGTTTTTCGGCTCGGTGAGAATTTTTACGAGCGCCCTTTCGTCGAGCGGCTGCAGGCTGACCACGATGGGTATGCGGCCGACAAATTCGGGGATCAGACCGAATTTCGTAAGATCCTGCGGCTTGACCTCTTCCAAAAGGCGGTAGTCCGTTTCGCCGACGACCTTTATCTTGCCGCCGAAGCCGAGGGAGCGGTCGTCTTTGCGGGCCTGCACGATCTTATCCAAGCCTACGAACGCGCCGCCGCAGATAAAGAGGATGTTCGTCGTATCGATGCGCATGCACTCCTGCTGGGGGTGTTTGCGCCCGCCCTGCGGAGGAACGCTGGCGACCGTGCTTTCGATGATCTTCAGGAGCGCCTGCTGCACCCCTTCGCCGGAGACGTCGCGCGTGATGGAGACGTTTTCGCCCTTGCGCGCGATCTTGTCGATCTCGTCGATATAAATGATGCCGCGCTGCGCCTTATCGATATCGTAATCGGCGTTCTGAATGAGCTTTAAAAGGATATTTTCCACATCTTCGCCGACATATCCCGCCTCGGTGAGAGTCGTGGCGTCGGTCGTGGCGAACGGCACGTTGAGAATGCGCGCGAGCGTGCGCGCGAGCAGCGTTTTGCCGCACCCGGTGGGACCTAAGAGCAAAATGTTGCTCTTTTCGATCTCGACGTCGTCTTTGGTTTTATTCACTTCGCTGTTGATGCGCTTGTAGTGGTTGTATACCGCGACGGAAAGCACCTTTTTCGCTTTATCCTGCCCGACGATGTATTTGTCCAGCTCCGCTTTGATCTCGGACGGTTTTTTCAGTTCGACCGCCGAACCGCCGCCCTTGCGCTCGGTGGCGGCATCGATCTCTTCGTTGCAGATCTCTACGCATTCGTCGCAGATCGCGAGCCCGTTCGGCCCGCTGATCAAAACTTTTGTGCGGCTTTTGGGTTTGCCGCAAAAAGAACAGCACTGTTCTTCGTCTTTCATTATTCTATGACCTCCTTTCGCGCCCTTCCGCCGAACAGGCGAAACGCGCGTATTGAAAAAGAAAGCCCCAATGTGCGGCGCACACGTACGCTTTGCATTCGGGTCCTTCCTGTGAATACCGTAACTGAAATTCGTATAATTGAAACGCCCGCACTGCCGAAGTGCCCGTATCCGCACTCCGCCGCGGCGCTTTTCCGCCCCCGTTCCGCATACTTGCGGTTCGGGAGCCAGCATTTTACCGCTTATAGAAAACTTTGTCGATCAATCCGTAATTCTGCGCTTCTTCGGCGGAGAGATAGTTGTCCCGGTCGGTATCCCGCTCAATCTCGGCGACCGATTTCCCCGTGTTTTCCGCGAGAATGCGATTCATTTTATCGCGGATCTTGAGGATGTGCTCGGCCTGGATCTTGATGTCGCTCGCCTGCCCCTGCGCGCCGCCCAAAGGCTGATGGATCATGACCTCGCTGTTGGGAAGGGCGAAACGCTTGCCCTTTGCTCCGCTGGAAAGCAGGAACGCGCCCATGCTTGCCGCGAGGCCGATGCAGATGGTGGATACGTCGCACTTGATATACTGCATCGTATCGTAGATCGCCAGCCCCGCCGAAACGCTGCCGCCCGGGCTGTTGATATAGAGGCTGATGTCTTTGTTCATATCCTTCGCTTCGAGGTAGATCAGCTGCGCGACGATGGTGTTCGCCATGCCGTCGTTGATCTCTCCCGACAGAAAGATGATGCGGTCTTCCAAAAGTCTCGAATATATGTCGTACGAGCGTTCGCCGCGGTTGGACTGTTCGATGACCATCGGGATCAGATTCATTTTTATATCGTCCATAAAATGCTCCTTTATTTTTTCACGAAAACCTCGGCGAGCAGACGCCCGCGGTTTTCCGTGAGGCTGCGGAGAAAGCCGTTCGGCCCCTCCCGGCGGCTAATTCAGGCCTCGTTTATTACTCGGCCTTGTCGTCCGCCTTTTTCGCCGACGATTTCTTTGCCGCGGGCTTTTTGGCGGGCTTTTCTTCCGCATCGTCCGCCTTTTTCGCCGCAGGTTTCTTCGCCGCGGTTTTTTTGACGGGCTTTTCTTCTTCCGCATCGTCCGCCTTTTTCGCCGCAGGCTTCTTCGCCGCCGGTTTCTTAGCGGGCTTTTCTTCCGCCGCCGTCAGATTGTTGTTCGCTTTGAGGAAGTCGAACAGTTTGTTGACGACGATGTCGTTCGCGATGTATTCGCGCTGCGATTCGCCGACATCCTTTTTATATTCTTCGAGCGATTTGCCCGCCGACTTGGCGAACTCTTCGAGTTTTGCCTCGACATCGGCGTCTTCCGCCTTGATATTCTCTTCGCGGATGATCTTATCGATCACGAGCTGGCTTTTGACGGTCTCCGCAGCCTGCGCACGGTACCCTTCGCGGAAATCGGCCATATTGCTGCCCATGTATCTGAGGTAGTCTTCCAGCTTCATGCCGCCGTACTGCATGCCCAAACGGTATTCGGCGTTACGGACCATCAGATCCATCTGATTTTCCACCATGGCGTCGGGAATTTCGACTTCGGCGGTTTCGGTGATCGCCTTGACGATGTTGTTTTCCGTTTCGGCGTCTCCCTTTTCCTTCGCCTGCTTTTCCAGCCGTTCGCGCGTTTCCTTTTTATAGGCTTCCACGCTTTCGGCGCCGGCCGCGTCCTTGATGAACTCGTCGTTCACTTCGGGCAGCTCTTTCTTCTGAAGTTTATTGAGCTTTACCGCGAACACCGCGTCTTTGCCCTTGAGGTTTTCCGCCTGATAATCTTCGGGGAATTTGACTTTGACGTCCTTCTCCTCGCCGACGTTCATGCCGACGACCTGCTCTTCAAAGCCCGGGATGAAGGAGCCGCTGCCCAGGACCAGCGGATAATTTTCGGACGTGCCGCCCTCGAATTTTTCGCCGTCGACGCTGCCGGAAAAATCGATCGTGGCCGTATCGCCGTTTTCCGCCGCGCGGCCTTCGACGTCGGCGAGGCGGGAATTGCGCTCCTGCAGGCGCTTGAGTTCCGCTTCCACGTCTTCGTCCTTTACATTATACTCTACTTTCTGAATGTTTATACCCTTGTACGCGCCCAGCTTTACATCCGGTTTGACGGGCGCGACCGCAACGAGAACGGCGCCGTCGTCGGTGATGTCTTCCACCGAGAGTTCGGGCTGACCGACCACCGTAAAGTTCTCTTTTTCCTTTTCGACGATGTCGTAATAGTGATCGGAGAAGAGATTGTTGAGAGCGTCTTCATAGAACACGCCTTTGCCGTAGTTGAGTTCGATGACGTGCCTGGGAGCTTTGCCCTTGCGGAATCCGTTTACGAAATATCTGCCGCGCGTCTGCTCGTACGCCTTCTGATTTGCGTCGCTCCACTCCTGCTTGTCGAACGTCATGGTGATCTTCACCGTGCTTTTTTGGGAGGGTTCTGTTTTGTAATTCATGATCTTTCTCCTGACAGAAATAATTGACAATTTTCTCGTTACAGTATTTTAGCACAAAGCAAGCGTTTTGCAAAGCATTTTTGCGCGGCATACCGAAATTAATTTACAGAGAACTTTCCGACCATATAAAAAAGCAGCGTTTGAAAAAACGCTGCCTGCGACGGCGGGCTCTGCACCTTCAGCGTGCGCATTCTTCCCTGTTCTCCAGCCAACAGAACAGGCACCAGGGCAATATCACCTCCAACACCCGGGCGAGGAATCCGAAAACGCCGCTTCCCCAGGCAGGCGTCAGAAACGTTGCCATGAGCACAAAGGCGATCTGCGCCGTTACGAAAATAAAATACCATTTCCTGCACGCGCTTTCACGCTCCCGACGAAACGCGAAGGGAAACGCGTACGAGCAAAGCGCCGTGCAGACAAGCACCGCGACGGAGAAGTACAGAATCAGATCGGGAGATCCGGAGGGCAGAAACAGGAGCGCGACCCCTCCCGCTTCGCCAAGAGCAAAAAACGCGGCGATCGAAACGAAGGCCGGCACCGAAGACGGGGCCTTGACGAAAAAGAACAGGATCGCGGCGGCGAGCCGCAAGGCGGACTCTGCAAGCCCCGCGGAAAGCGCAATGAACACAAGAGCCGCCGCGTTGCCGAACAGGGAGAAAAAATACCGCACGAACGTACAGGCCGTGCACACGATGAGCACCGTGCGGAGATCGCTCGCTTTTACCCTGCGCCGCCGGACGGGGACGGTACGCGCTTTTTCGGCGGCAGCCGCGGACTCCCGGAGGGAAAACGCCTCCGCATCGAGGGAAACCGCGTGCTCGCGCGCACTCGTCGGCGAGACGCGGAAACCGCGGATGTGAACGGAGGCTGCGCCCGGGTCTTCTTTTTCCTCTTCCGCCCCTTCTTCGGCGAATGCGGCGCCTTGCCTGCCTATCAATATTTCGTCTGCCGAAACGCCGAAGAAAGCGGACAGGCGCAGGAGCGTTTCCGCATCCGGCTCGGATATCCCGCGTTCCCAGTTCGAAACCGTCTGATGCGTATAATGCAGCTGCCGCGCCAGTTCCGCCTGCGTCAGGCCGCGGGCGCGGCGCTGCGAGGCGATATTCGCCCCGATCTTGTTTTCTGTCGGCATGAAAACGTCCTCCTCCGTCGATCGTATCCTTGGATCGTCTCCTATTATAAACATCGCCGACGGCGCTCGTCAACCTTCTGCAAAAATATTTTTACTCAAAGAATTATTGCATTCTTGTTTTTGGCGGTCTTTGCCCGAAAAACGGGCACATTTTCTTTACTTTTCCCTACGAGATACGGTATAATAAATTCGAAATTCAAAAAAGACGGGAACCGACATGCCTCAAGACGCATTTACCCTGCGGCACATCGCGCGGGAACTGGACGCGATGCTCGCGGGAGGAAAAGTGAATAAGATCATCCAGCCTTCGCGCGACGAGACGGACATCCTGCTCTATGCGGGCGGAAGGACGCGCAAACTGCTTTTGAACACCAACGCTTCGTTCGCGCGGGCGTGCGTCTCGGATATTCCGCGGAGCGCGCCGGAAACAGCGCCGAACTTCTGCATGCTGCTGCGCAAGCACCTGACGGGCGCGACGCTCGTGCGCGTGAAACAGGAAGGATTCGAGCGCATCCTCTCGTTCACCTTTGACTGTACGGGAGAATTTACCCGCGCCGAACGCATCCTGTACGCCGAGATCATGGGGAAATATTCCAACCTCGTTCTGACCGAAAACGGCGTGATCACGGGGGCGCTGAAGATCTCTTCCCTGCAGGAAAACTTTAAGCGGGCGCTGTTCCCCGGCGTAAAATACATGCCGCCCGAACCGCAGGACAAGGCGAACCCCGCGGACGAAAACGCGCTGGCCGAGCGGCTTTCCGCCTTTGCGGGCGGCGACGTCGCGGAGTTTTTGTTCGGCCATGTTTCCGGCCTGGCACTGCCCACGTGCAGGCTGATCGCCGAAGAGATCACGGGGGAACGCTGCGGACCGTTCGGGGAGAATGCGCGAAAATACGCGGAACGCATCCGCGATTTTATATTTTCGGACGAGACCTGCCCTTCCGTGGAGCGGGAGGGAGGCGAGGCGAAGGACTTTTACGCACGCAATCCGCGCGGAGAACGGTACGACAGCGTGCTCGCCGCGGCCGACGCCTATTATACCGAGCGGGAGACAAAGCGCGACTTCATTGAAAAGCGGCGGAAGCTGGAAAGCCTGCTCCTTTCCCGAAAGAAAAAGGAAGAGAAAAAACTGGCGATCCTGCTGGAACGGGAAAGGGAATGCGGCGACATGGAAAAAAACCGCGTTTACGGCGAACTGATCACGGCGAACATCTACGCGCTGAAAAAGGGCATGGAGCGGTGCGAACTGGCAAATTATTACGACGAAGACGGGGGCACCGCGAAAATACCGCTGGACAAAAACCTTACGCCCGCGCAGAACGCGCAGAAATATTTTAAAAAATACAACAAGCAGAAGCGGACGCTGGCGGCGGCGGGGCCGCAGAGAGCGGAGGCGGAGGCCGACCTGCGCTATACAGAGAGCATGCTCTCGTTTCTGGCGCGGGCGGAAAACATGCTCGACCTGTACGACGCGGAGGAAGAGCTGCGCGAAGCGGGGCTACTTCCTCCCGAAAAGAAAAAGAAGGCGGCGGTAAAAGCCGTCCCCTTCCGGACATTCCGTATCGGCGGTTTTTCGGTATTCGCGGGGCGGAACAACGTGCAGAACGACAGGCTGCTGCGCGAAGCCGCGCCCTCCGACCTTTGGCTGCATACGCAGAAGTACCACAGCTCGCACGTAGTCGTGCGGACGGAAGGAAAAAAGGTGCCGGAAAGCGTACTGCTGGCGGCGGCGGAGATCTGCGCCTGTTTTTCGGACGGAAAGGAGGGCGACAAGATCCCCGTGGATTACTGCGAGCGCAGATACGTAAAAAAGCCGCCCAAAGCGAAGGCGGGATTTGTCGTATATACCGATTTTCAGACGCTGCTCGTAACGCCCGACCGGCATGCGGCGGAAGAGATCGCCGCGGCGCAAGGCTGACGGGCATCGCCGGGGCGAACTTCAAACACAGGAGAAAAGCACGAATGAAGGAAGGAACGAATGTTTCTCCCTGCGGCGCGCTGTGCCCAGAATGCGCGAAATATCCCGCCGAATGCGCGGGCTGCCGCAGCATTGAGGGACGGGTATACTGGCTCGCTTACACCGGCCGGGCGGTATGCGCGGTGTACGAATGCTGCGTAAAAGAAAAAAACATGCGCGACTGCGGCGCCTGCCCGGCGCTGCCCTGTGAAAAATTCACCAAGGACCCCACACTGTCCGACAAGGAAAACGCCGCAAATCTTGCCAAGATGCTGCGGCGGCTGAAAACGGAATGACCGCATTCGGGGCCGGGCGTCTCAAAACGGAGACGCCCGGCCCCAAACGTACGGAGCTTTATTCGACCCATTCAAAATTTTCTCTGCCGGCGCCGAGCTCGAAATGATACCTGACGATGCCTAAATCGAGCTTGGCATAAAAGCCGCCCGTACTGCGGACGCGCACGCCGCGCTCCCCTTCCCTGCTGAAAAAGAAATGCTGCTGATTCATAGCGGTGGGAGCAGACAGCGCCGCCTCGATCCCCGCGGAAAACCAAGCGGGAGGGTCCTTTTCTCCGCAGACCTGTTCGAACGACTTGTTTTTATGGGCGGTGCCCTGCGTTTCGCCGTAACCGAGAGCGATCGCACAGACCAATTTTTCCCCGCGCGCGAGGCCGAGCGCTTTTTTGGCGAGGCGTTTGGAAAAGGTGAGCGCGACCCAGCAGGTGTTCAGGCCGAGAGACTGCGCCGTTAAGACCAGCCGCTCTCCCCAATATCCGGCGCGTTCGTATAAGTCTTCCGATTTTTTGCCGACCACGGCAAAATAATTTTTTACGCCCGTAAATTTGCCGTAATGCGCCATCATGCCGCCGAACGCCTTCGGTTCTTCGGTAAGAAGGCGGATACGCAGATCTCCCTGTGCATTGCATGCGGCAACCTCTTCTTCCAGCCTGATCCGCAGCTGTTCGGGGATCGGCCGATCGGTATAGCTGCGCACGGAATGCCGCGCGCGCATCGCTTCCTGTAAGTCCATCGTTTATTCCTCTCTTTCTTTGATCGGGCACGGTACGGGATACCCCTCGTCGGCGGCGATCTTTACCGTTTCGTACACGTCCGCAAACAGGGACGCCAACTTTTCGCATAAGGCGACGTTCGCATCCATATAGTAAAAACTTTTCGTTCCGGCCTTGTAGACGGAAACGAGCCCCGCCCCGGAAAGGACGCGGAGCTGCCGGGAAACGGACGGGCGGGACAAGTGCGTTTTCTGCGCGATCTCGCCCACGCGCATCCCGCCTCCCTCCCCTTCCAGCAGGGAAAGGACGATGCGGATGCGCGTTTCGTCTCCGAGAGCTTCGATCGCTTTGCCGCACGCCGCGAGACCCTCGGCGAGCTTCTTTTTGCTTTCGGTGCATTCGCTCATACCCATGCCTCCTTTCGGAATATTATACCACCGACGCGCGCGCGATGGCGAACGGTAAAAAAAATCGATACCAAAGGCTATGCGCGCGGCTTGCTCATAAAATAATTTTTCAGCGCGACGCCGCCGCGCACGGCCGTATTCCCGCGGACGACACGGTATCCGCGCCCTTCGAAAAAAGCCTTCGCCATTTCCGACGCATAAACGGTAAATTCTGCCGCCGGGCAGGCGCTTTCCAGCGCGTCGCACAGGGCGGTGCCGACGCCGCGGCGGAAACAGTCCGCCCGGACATAGAGCCGATCGAGATACCCCTGCGGCGTCATATCCGCAAAACCGACGGCCGCGCCGCCGATCTCGGCAACGCGCGCGTCGTTTTGCGACAGCGACGCATGCCAGCCGGAAAAATCCGCGTTCGCCCAGGCGGCGAGCTGTTCCTGCGTATAATACTCCCCCGCGCCGAAAACGGAGCCGCGGAAAAGCTCTTTAAGCACGGGGAGATCCTCTTGCCGATATTTTCGAATTGTCATTTTTGCCTCCGATATGAATACATTTCAATAATTTCCAAGCCTTTTCCCTTGCCTTGCGGCAGGGTTTATGGTACAATGGAAAGCGAACGGGGTCCTTCCCCGCTTTGTAAATACGAACGAGAGAGTAAGAGCATGATTTCGATTTGCTACAGCGGCAACAAACGGGTGTTCCCGGGATTGCTATTATCCGTGCTGTCGCTGACCAAATATACCGAACGCGCACTGCGCGTATACGTGCTTTCGATGGATCTGCACGAAGAAAACCCGCTGTACCTTCCTTTCAGCGAAAACCAAATGCGCATACTCAACGAAGTTTTGCAGAAGAAGAACACGGAGAGCCGCGCCGAACTGATCGATATGACGCAAATCTACAAGGAGTCGCTGGCGGCGGGCAAAAACAAGAAAAACCATTACACGCCCTACGCGCAGCTACGGCTGTACCTGAACGAATTGGAATGCATCCCCGACAAAATCATCTATCTGGATATCGATACCATGTGCACGGGCGACATCGGACAGCTGTTCGACATCGATATTTCCGATTACGAATACGCCGCAGCCCTCGATTATATGGGGAAATTCTGGATCGACAGGCATTACTGCAATTCGGGCGTTCTGCTTCTGAACATGCGCGAGATACGGAAAACGGATCTTTTCAGAAGGCTGCGCGAATTTGTGCTGACGCGGCGCATGATCATGCCCGACCAAAGCGCCCTGCACCGATTGGGAAAACGCAGGATGTACCTGCCCCGCCGCTTCAACGAACAGAGAGATATCCGCGACGACACGGTGATCAAACACTTTTGCCGCGGGATACGGTGGCTGCCCTTTTTCCACATCTACGACATCAAACAGTGGGAACGGGAAAAAGTACATAAAAGTTTGAAGATCGCCTTTTTCGACGACCTGTACGAAGAATACGACCGACTGGCCGAGCGCTGCGATTTGGAGCGCTGAGGAGGTTCTATGATTTCCGTTTGCTATTGCGGGAACCGCCGCGTCTTCCCCGGATTGCTGCTTTCCGTGCTCTCCTTGGCGAAACACACCGAACGGGCGGTGCACGTATACGTGCTCTCGATGGATCTGCACGAACAAAACGCGGCTTTTCTGCCCTTTACGGAGGGGCAGATCGGCATTCTGAACGAGGTTTTGCGCGAAAAAAACCCGGAGAGCCGCGCCGAACAGATCGACATGACGGCCATGTATAAAGAGCGCCTCGCGCACGGAAAAAACCGGAAGGCGGCGATCTATACCCCCTATGCGCTGCTGCGGCTGTTCCTCGACAGACTGCCCGGCTTGCCCGAAAAGATGGTGTATCTCGACATCGACACGATGTGCGCCGGAGACATTGCACAACTGTTCGACACGGACGTGAGCGGATACGAATACGCCGCCGTGCGCGACTTTATGGGGAAATTCTGGATCGATAAAAATTACTGCAATTCGGGCGTTTTGCTCCTGAACCTGCCGATGATACGGGAAACGGGGCTGTTCGAGCGGGTGCGGGACCTCGTGTGCACCAAAAAAATGGCGATGCCCGACCAGAGCGCCCTGCACTTGTGCGGAACGAAACGGCTGTACCTTCCCGAACGGTTCAACGAACAGCGAGAGCTGAAACAGGATACGGTCGTCAAGCATTTCTGCAAAGGGATCAAATGGATCCTCTTTGTCCCCCTCGTGTATAACATCAAGCAGTGGCAGCGGGAGAAAGTGCACAAGCGGCTGAAAATACGGGCGTTCGACGATCTGTACGAGCGCTACGACGAACTTGCCGCCGAGCACCCGGAAGAATTTTAAGCGACGATAAGAGCGAAACAGCGCCCGTGCAGGGCGCTGTTTTTTTATTCTTCCGCAGCTTTTTCGTAACGGACATATTCATACGTGCTCAGCCGCGCACGTTCGCACATGGTATCGTACACGCGGCGGCAAAGGTCTTCCTGACTTTCTTTTGCGGGTACGGAAAGATCGGGATAGAACGGCCCGTCGACATACACGACCTCGCGCGGTTTCTGAGAAAACCGGCGTTTGTGGAAGGTAGTCGTCATGACAAACGCGGGCACGCCGCACCGCACCGGGTAACGGAAAGAAACGTCGGAAAAGGGACGGATCTTCGTATAATACGGCCAGATATGCCGCTCGGGAAACACGACGACGGGATGATCTTTCGCGCGCAGTTCTACGGTGCGCATGAAGTTGATCATGCCGTTCGTTTCCGTGGGGATCGGTATGGTGCCGAGCGCCATCATCAGAGGCTGAATGCCCGGAAACGAGACGTTGTCGGCATGTACGATGATATACGACAGGTTGGGAAGCGGCGCGGCGGCGGCGCGAAACGCATCCGGCACGGCCTGCGTATGGTTGGAATAAATAAAGCAGCCGCCCTTATGCTTTTTGAGAAGTTTACGGTTTACGAATTTGGAATGAAAGCCGAAGCGGACCCAAAATTTCGCAAACGGCATGACCAAAAAGCGAACAAACACATGCCGCAAGAACCAATTCCAAGGCCCTTTCCGCACATATACAAAATTTTTGTCGACCGTTTTCGTCTTGACGGACGACGTAAAGATTTCGTCGCTCTCGCTGCGATAACGGACTACCCTGCTCTTTTTCATTTTCTCTCACTGTTCCCCGTTTCTTTTTCTCCCGGCGGGACGGATCTTCCCCGCTTTTCTTTACGTTCGCGGCGGATCCTGCCGATAACGTCGCTGACGTTCATGCCCACTCCCAAAAACACATAGATGTAATAGAGAAGGAAACGCCAGACGAGCACATACCAGAACAGGACGCTGTCGGCTATTGCGGTAAAGGCGAGCATGAACACCGATTCGACCGCACCGGAATTGCCGGGCGTGGGGATAAACGCTGCCGAATATGTGGCGTACATGGACAGGACCATGACCGTAAACAGGAGCTCTCCGCCCTGCATGCCCATCACTTCCGTTCCGCACATGGCTACGAGCACGAAGTACGGGATGATGAACTGGATGACCGGCTCGAACAGGCAGAGGAAAAACAAAAGCAGGAACGTGAGCGGTTTTTTATAGACGAATTGCGAAAACACGGCGAAATCGTCGACCCATTGGCGGATCTTCGCTTCGAGTTTATCGGCGTTTTTGATGATCTTGATCTTATGCAGGAGCTTGACGAACAGGTTGATGACCCAGGAAACGGGGCGCGGGCAGAATACGATAAAGGTTACGAACACGGGAATAAAAGCATTGAGCCCGAAACCGATCCAGCCGCAGATGAGGATGGTGTTGCGCGTGATCTCGTTGCCGACCATGCCCAACTTGCCGACCCCGACGCCCATAACGATCGCGGCAACGGCCGTAACGGCGAGCATCTGCACCGCGTATTTTACCATCGTGATCGACGTGCTCTTCGAACCGGACATGCCGTTTTTGTAGTAGTAATAGATCTGCATGGGCTGACCGCCCGTGGAAAAGGGGGTGATCGCCTCGTAATACTTGCCGATCAGCGCCACTTTCATATCCTTGCGGATTCCCAGCTTATGCCCGTATGTGCGCCCCAGCAGCGTATACTTCAAAGCATCCGCGGCGTACATGACGATAAACAGGGCGACCGCGATGAGCAGGTACCACCAATTCATCTCCCGCAGAAGATCGTAAAACGTGGCGGAATCTCCCTTTTCGAGCGTGTTGCTGAGCTGGAAAAGGAGATAGACCACGCAGCCGATGATCGCGAGAGAAACGATAAAACTGATCGTGTTCCGGCGGCGCCTCTTTTTCAGCTCTCCTTCGCTGTACTGCCCCGGTTTGCTCTCCGCGCCCGACTGCGGCGCGTCATTCGCCTGTCCGCCCGACGGAGCGGACTCTTCGCCCGTTCCCGCGCAAGCGGCTTCGCTCTCTCTTTCGGCGGGCTGCCCGCCGTTCTCCTGCGGCGTTTCGCACAGGGGATCTTTTTCTTGCATTGTTTCAATCGCTCCGAAGTTGTATGCGTGTATTCTTATTGTAGCATAAAACAAAAGATTTATCTATCGAAACAAGCGGATTTTTTGAAAAAAATGCGGCAAACGGGAGGTTTGCCGCAAATATTAAAGTCTGCTTAACAGATCCTTATCGAATTCTTTACGCTTTCGCGGTTTGTTCCCCTTCGAACGGGCCATGAGGGCCAATGCGGCCGCGGCCAAAAGAGGTGCGAGCGCCGAAACGAGAAACGCCGCGCGCAGGGAAAAGCCGTCGGCCAACACGCCCGCCGCCATCGGGAGGACGGCCGCGCCGATATCCTGCGATACGGCCAGCGAAGCCAGCATCCAGCCGCCCGCGAGGGGAAGAAAACTGCCTGCTGCCGTGATCGCGCCCGGGGAAAGCACGCCTGCAAAAAATCCGCAGCCGATCGCACAGGCGAGCGACCACCCCTCCCCCGGCAGCAGCGCCGCCAGAACGTACATGGCCGCGGCGGCGAGGGCAGCGGCGGTCAGGGCGCGGAAGGGCACGCGCTCGCGGCGCTGAAACACGATCACGTACACGGCGCCGCCCGCGCCGAGGCAGAGAGCGAAGAGGGCGCAGCCGAGCGTACCGCCCGATTCGAACCCGAACACGCTCTCCGCATACGAAGAGATCCATTGGTTCATCACCACTTCCGAGCCGTACCCGAAAAACACCGCCAAGAGCGCGAAGAGGTAGAAGGGACTGAAGGAGGCGCGCACCCGCTCGCGCTTGACGCGGGACGGCATTTCCGTGCGGAAAAGCGCGAGAAATACGCCTGCCGGAATGAGGGCGAGCGGGAACAGGATCAGGTTCCAGCGGGCTTCGCCGAACAGCGCGAGGCTGCCCAAAAGCAGGAGCGACAGCGCCACCTGCGCCCAGGCGTACACCGTGTGCAGAAAACAGACGGAAAAGACTCCCCCTTCCGGAAGCCCCTCCGCCACGTTGGAAAGGACGACCTCGAGCATGCCGCCGGCGAAGGCAAAGACGGCTGTCGCCGCGACGATGCCGATATAGACCCCGTCTCCCGAAAAAAAGTACGGGACGCAGCCGTAAAAAACAAGCCCCGCAAAGCTCGCGAAAGACGCAAAAAAAGCGAGCTTTTTTGCAGACACGCGGTCGATGAGAAATACGAGGAGCACGTCGGCGCACATCTGCGACGAAAATCCCGCCGCCGTCAGCATGCCGAGCTGCACATATGTAAAGCCGTACAGGCGCATAAACGGCAGAAACAGGAGCGCCGTTATATTGACGATGACCGCCTGATTTACGATCCCCGCGCTGCATACGCGGCCCGTACGGCGGGCACTTCTTCCGTTCATAAACGCAATTCCGCCGTGTAAATGTATTCGATATCATTGTATGCGGAAAAGGTTCGCTTCGTTCGGGGACGAACGCTTGACGAATAAAAAAAAATCTGCTACTATTGCGGTATGAACTGCGATATACAAGAAGTCGTCGATCGTTACGGATTTCGGCCGATCGGCGAACAAAACCCGAAAATCAAACAAATTAAGGGGATCGTTTCCAATTCCAAGCCCAATCCGCACAAATTGTTTGCGGCGGAAGGGATCTGGATGCTCGGCCTGTGCGAAAAATTTGCCGCGCCGCTCGACTGCGTGATCCTCTGCCCCGAACACATTCGCACCCCCGAAGCGGTGCGCCTGTGCGAACAGCTCGCCGCCCGCACGGAGGAACGCTATACCGTTTCTGCAAAGACGTTCGAAAAAATTTCCGAACGGGGGCAGCCGGACGGCCTGTTCGCGCTGGCGAAACTGCCCTGCCGCGACATTGCGGAGTTTGCGCCGCATGACGACGCCGTGCTCCTCATCCTCGACGGCGTGGAGATACCCGGAAACGTCGGGACCATGCTGCGCATGGCGGACGGAGCGGGAATCGACGGCGTGTTCCTGTGCAACCGCAAGGCGCGGATGACGCACCCGAAACTGATCAAAGGGAGCCAGGGCGCCGTGCTCTCCGTACCCTTTTTCGAATTCGATACGGTGGCGGACTGCCGCGCATGGCTGAAACGGAACGGCTTTACGGTGTACCTTGCCGACACGCGCGCAAAGCTGTACTATTACGACGAACCGTTCGGCAAAAAGACCGCTCTGGTAATGGGGAGCGAACGTTACGGGATCTCGCGCGAGTGGTACGACGGGGAATACGAAATGATCGCCATTCCCATGGAGGGAAGCTGCGACTCGCTCAACGTGGGCGTTGCGGCGACCGTGCTCGCCTACGAAGCGGTAAAGAAAAACAAGTTTTTAAAGCGAAAGCCCTGATATTTATCGGCAATCATGGCAAATAAAATATCAAAGCGGCGAAAAAGCCGAACACGGTT
>OGGQ01000278.1_pt1 | contig 74215 bp, 71 predicted proteins | sample 1571191 | NCBI WGS metagenome assembly OGGQ01 (sample SAMEA2582061, study PRJEB24529) | metagenome | biome: Human gut stool | place: China | collected 2011
GGTGAACGCAGAATCCGGCATGCGCAGGTATAATAACCGCTCCGCGGTTATTATACCATACATACTCTGAAAAAAAAATAATATTTTCTATGGCCCGTTCCTTTTATCGAAGGAGGTACTGGTCAAACATGGCTCTCGCAATGGGCGCCGCTGCCCGGCCTCCGGAGCCTCCCTCTTCCACAATGACACAGACCGCAATTTTAGGATCGTCCGCCGGCGCAAAGCCCACGAACCAGGCATGTGTCTCTTTTCCGGTTTCAAACTCTGCGGATCCGGTTTTTCCGGCAGCCTGATATGCGTCTGTCCGCAGGGCTGATCCGGTTCCCTCATTGACAACCTTTACCATCAGTCCGGAAAGTGCTTCCGCCTCTTCCTCCTTCATCAGAGCCCCGTACTGGGAAGGTGAAAATTTCTTTACGGTCTGGCCGCCGGCGTTCTCCACATGATCCATCAGGTACGGTTTCATCAGGACTCCGTCATTGGCAATGGCTGCCGCCAGCATGGCGTTGTGAATGGGGGTGATCAGCGTGGAACCCTGTCCGATGGAAGTCTGCAGAATCTCCCATGCATCTGCTCCGGGTTCCATCACGTAACTGCTCTTATTATACGGCAGAGACAGCGGAAGTTCTTTGTTGTAAAGAAGTTCTCCGGCCAGATTCTTCATCTGTTCCAGATCCAGCTGAAGCCCCAGACTGGCAAAGGCTCCATTGCAGGAATCTGCAAAGGCTCCGGAAAAATCCACCTCCCCATGGGCTTCCTGATGGTAGCACTGAATCCTGAATTCCTCATACTGGAAAATACCGCTGCAGTCAAACCGGAAATCCTCATAGTCATCCGGGTGTTCCCTCATGTATTCCAGTGCTGTCACGATCTTGAACGTGGAGCCCGGCGGATACAGTCCCTGCGTGGCACGGTTGAGAAGGCGTGCTTCCGAAGTATCTCCGGAAGCCAGGGAATCCCAGTTTTCTGCCACGGTATTGGGATCAAAACCGGGGTTGGACACCATGGCCAGTATTTTGCCCGTGGATGGTTCCAGAGCCACCACGGCTCCCCTCCTGCCGTCCAGCGCGTTGGACGCCGTCTGCTGCAGGGCCAGATCCAGGGTGGTCACCACATTGTCTCCGATATTTTTCTTTCCGTACAGTTCATTGACCGTTTTTTCAATAAGGTTCACATGGGAATTCAGAAGGTAGAAATTTGCCAGGGATTCCAGCCCTGTCTTTCCGGCTGCCGAATACCCTACCACATGGGCAAACAGTTCTCCGTACGGATATTCTCTGGTCTCCGTCCCATCCTCTGCCACCACGGTCCTGGCCAGTACGGTTCCGTCACTGCTTAAAATGCTTCCCCTCACAATTCTGTCTGAAAAGCTGTCCAGCCTGGAATTATAAGGGCTGTTGATGACAGTCTCACTCTGTTCCTGGAGGAAAAACCCCATATAGGCCGCCATGCACAGAAACAGTGCAACAACTCCGTAGGCAAACCAGAGGATGCATTTATTGGCGCCTGGATTCGGTCTGTTTTTCTTCATCCTCTTCCTCCTCATTCCGCTTCAGAATATAAAGTCCCTGTATGATTCCAAACAGGATAAAGGTTGCTGTCGTGGAACTGCCTCCGTAGCTCACAAGAGGAAGCGTCACCCCTGTGGAAGGGATGAACTTGGTCACGCCTCCTATGGTCAGAAACACCTGCGTGATGTATACGGTTCCCAGGCCGAAAGCAATCAGTTTGTAAAACATGGCCTGCATCCGGACAGCAATCAGCATAAACTGCAGGAAACATCCAAGACAGATCAGAATCAGGCAGACCGCATAGATGCCTCCCATTTCTTCTGAAATTGCGGCAAAAATAAAATCCTTTTCCACCACCGGGATGGTCTTGGGCATTCCCTGATACAGCCCCATGCCGAACCATCCGCCGGTACCGATGGCAAACAGCGACTGTGCCACCTGGTAACCGGTATCTGCCACATCGGACCATGGATCCGCCCATGCCTCCACACGGCGTCTCACATGGGAGAACAGCCGGTAGGCCAGAACTGCCGCCGCTGAGCCGCTTAAAATTCCGCTTCCAAGATAAAGCCAGTTGGATGTGGCCACAAACAGCATCATAAGATATGCCACGAAATAAATCAGTGCACTTCCCAGATCTCTGGACAGCACCAGAATCAGCACATGAGCCGCAGCCACCGCCGTTGTGACCGCCACGTTCTTAAACTCCGTGGACCTGTAGAACATTGTGGCCACAAAGAACACGAAGCTGATCTTTACAAATTCCGACGGCTGAACAGAAAAACTGCCGAAGGACAGGGAAAGCTGTGCCCCGCCCGAAGTATTTCCCGCCACACAGACCACGCCCAGAAGAGCCAGGCCCAGAAGGCCGTACACCCAGGGAATCTTGGCCAGCTGCCACACCCTGTCAATGATAAACGGAATGATCCACGCAGCCACCGCAGAAACTGCCACGATCACAAACTGCCGGACAGCCATGTCGGGATTAAGCCTTGTCAGCATGATGAATCCCGTACAGAGAAGCATGCATGTGTTATTTACAAGAAGTCTTGAAACATTCCTGTAAAACAGCCGGTAAAGGCTGATATAAGCTGCAAAAAACACCACCTGCACTCCGTAAAATGCCGCCAGAATCACGGATTCATTTTTCAGCCAGATCACCAGATTGGCGAGGAAATGCAGCATGAACATACAGATCAGCTGCCTTCCGCAGACATATCTGCGTCCTTCCTCGTCCTTCATGGCAAAAAACCTGAAGTTATAATACGTGTAAATTGCGATCAGAAGGATCATCAGGTATCTGGATATCTCGATCACAAGATTTGTCACATTCTCACCTACTCAATGCCGCGTCTGAAATGCCCCCGGGTTATATCCCCCGAAACGGCCGCAGCATCCTCTCCCAGTATATATTCCCTGTAAAATTCCCCAAGGACCCGTCCGGTCTCCTTCCCGTCCTCTGTGGTAAAATCCAGCCGCAGTGCCTCCGGATGCAGTCCGAGGACCTCACCGGAAAGTCCCAGAAGAGACAGCGGGGCGGAATTGTAAATCGTATTGCAGCAGAACCGGCACTGGTTCACCACAGGAAATTCCTTTCCCTTTCTGTCTTTCAGGCGGAGAATCTCCGGCTTCCGGCTGCAGCCCTCCATGGTTTTCCTGATGCACTGGGCTGATACCATCATCGGAAGACGTCCGTAAACAATCAGATCTCCGGCCTTTCCTGCCTCCCGTATTTCTCTCCGGTTCAGTTCCACAGGCACCGTCAGCCGGTCTGCCCCCATTTCCCGCATGGCTTCTGCCGCCAGATGGTTGAAGGTATACATCCCATGATCAAACGTAAGCTTCAGACCCGGAAAATACCGGGCGGCGAATTCCGGTTCTTCCATGGAACCTGCTCCCAGGCGGTCAAATCCGGCATCCAGCAGAACTTCTCTGTTTTTCAGGAAAAACCTCTCTGCTTCCCGGCGGAAGATTCTGGGAAGCATCAGGCCGCAGCCGGCGGAAACCTCATGACATGCGAGGACCATGGATTTCCATTCCGACGGTTCAAAGGTATCGGATGCCAGCCAGATAAACGACCGCACCGGTGCTTCTGACTGTTCTCCGTTCCAGACGGAAAGCAGGGATCTGACGGCTTCAAACTGCTCTCCGGTATTTACCAGTGCTGCCAGTTCCGGGCGCCCTCCGGCTGCCCGCGGCTCTTCCGGCGCTTCTTTCCTGACAGGGCCGGTTTCTGCCGGTGCTGTCCTGTGATGCTGTGCCGGAATCTCGTTTTCCAGTTTCTCCAGAGCTTCCCTCCTGAGGCGGTTCAGTTCCTGCATGGGTACGAAAATATTCCCGGAAACGTGAACCGAAAGATCCCGGAATATAAACGGGGATCCCCCTGTTCTGGAAAGCTGACGGCGGATCCGTTCTTCATCCATGGGAGCATTTTTTGCCTCCTCCACCGGTTCTCCGGAAACGGTCACTGAGACCTCCGGCACAGGCTGCTTTTCTGAAGAAGGGATGTGCGCCGGCCATACTGTAAGCTTTGCCGCTTTACCCGCTTCAAACCACGCCTCTCCGGAAATTTCCTCCTGCTTCTCTCTGTTCACGTATTCCCTGTCCAGCCGATCAAACAGTTCCTGATTTCCCTCCCGGAAAGCAGGTTTTTCTTTCAGGACCACCATATCACGTCCGTTATGTTTCCTGTAATATCCTTCCGTCTGTCCGCCCCGGTCAAAAAGATCCAGAAGCATGGCCCGGTCCCGTTCTTCCACGGTCCATCCCTCTTTTCCGTACTTCAGGTACCGGTCCACATACTTTCTGTATATGCTTACAACTCCGGCAGTATAGCGGGGACTTTTCATTCTTCCCTCAATTTTCAGGGAACAGACCCCTGTTTCCAGAATTTCAGGCAGAATATCCAGCGTGCAGAGATCTTTCAGGCTCAGCACATAACGGTCGTTCTTCTTATTTAACGGATTTCGCCCCCTCATGACTTCAAACGGCAGGCGGCAGGTCTGGGCACACCGTCCCCGGTTGCCGCTGCGGCCGCCGATGAGGCTGGAAAACAGGCACTGGCCTGAATAGCAGTAACACAGTGCCCCATGTACAAATACCTCGATCTCCATTCCGGTTTCATCATACATTTCCTTCAGTTCCGGAATACTGAGTTCCCTGGCAGGCACCACTCTTGATGCCCCCATTCTTTTCAGCATGGAAGCACTGTATTTTCCGGTGACGGTCATCTGGGTACTGACATGGAGGGGCAGGCCCGGAAAATGATCTCTGATATGAAGGAATGCCCCCAGATCCTGAACAATGACGGCGTCCAGACCGGCTTCATAATATGGAGTCAGAAAACTGTCCAGCTCGGCCAGTTCCTTTTCCTTCATCAGCGTATTGACCGTCATGTAAAGCCGGCGTCCATGAAGATGGACATAGTCAATGGCCTTTATCATGGTCTCCTCGTCCGGGTTGTCCGCATAGGCCCTGGCACCGAACCTGCTTCCGCCGATGTACACCGCATCCGCGCCTGCATTTACCGCTGCGGTCATGCTCTCATAGGATCCGGCCGGAGCCAGGATCTCCACTTGCTTTCTTTCCATATTTTCTCCTTATCTTATATCCTGACGGACTCATGGTTCCTTTCCGCGAATCAGCCGCAAGCGGCTTGTTCCGGGCCCGGGGCCCTGCTCCTTTCTCTTCCGGAAACAGCCTCCGGCTTCACCTGCATCCGTCTTTCCCTCCATATTTCCGTGAAAACGCGGGATAGGGAAAGGGCTGCTGCATAGTCTCCATGCGGCAGCCCCCGTTTCATCATTTGCCTTTCTGTTGTTCTTTTGCGGAAAGTGCATCCAGTTTCATCTGCACACTGATCAGTTCATGCTTCAGGCTGTAAGTCTCCTTCTCCATCTCTTCCTTCTGAGCCTTATATGCCTTTGCCTCCTGAAGAGCCTTGAAATAATCATCTGCCAGATTCAGCTGGATCATAACTTCCTGGTAATCCGGGCTTTGTCTTGTAAATCCGGGCTGACTTTTCAGCATTGTGATTTTATTATTGATGTAAGCGGCCACCTTCTGAAGATATTCCTGCTCTTCCGCGCCGCCCAGCGTATAGATTCTGCCGTCTATCAGTACTTCTGCATAATTCTTTGTTTCCATGCCTGAACTCCCCTGCTTTTTCTTTCCATCATTGTAGCATAAATATCAGAAAACAGCCATAAAAATTATTCTTAATTCTTTTTTATCCCAGCCCAAGGTGATGGTAGGCGGCCTCCGTGGCCATCCGTCCCCTGGGTGTCCTGTTGATAAGTCCGTTCATCAGAAGATAAGGTTCATAGACATCTTCCAGCGTTCCGGCATCTTCTCCGATGGCCGCCGCCAGCGTCTCCAGACCCACGGGACCCCCGGAAAATTTTTCAATGAGGGTCCGGAGGATGGTTCTGTCATTGTTGTCCAGCCCCAGTCTGTCCACATCCAGAATATCCAGGGCAAAGTCTGCCACATTCTTTGTAATGACCCCGTCATATTTCACCTGGGCAAAATCCCGCACCCTCTTCAGAAGCCGGTTGGCAAGCCGGGGGGTTCCTCTGGATCTCCTAGCAATCTCCCAGGCGCCTTCTTCGTCTATTTCCACTCCCAGGACTCCGGCCGAACGCTTTACAATGACTTTCAGTTCTTCCGGCGAGTAAAATTCCAGTCTCTGCACAACTCCGAACCGGTCTCTCAGCGGTGCCGTCAGAAGTCCTGCCCTGGTGGTTGCGCCCACCAGGGTAAATCTTGGAAGCTCCAGACGGATGGACCTGGCCGCGGATTCCTTTCCCAGCATGATATCAATGGCAAAATCCTCCATGGCAGGGTACAGTACCTCTTCCACCTGCCGGTTCAGCCTGTGAATCTCATCCACAAACAGCACGTCTCCCTCCTGGAGATTGTTGAGAATTGCCGCCATCTCCCCCGGTTTTTCAATGGCCGGACCTGACGTAACCTTCATGCTGACCCCCATCTCATTGGCTATGATCCCGCAGAGTGTGGTCTTTCCCAGACCCGGGGGGCCGTAAAACAGTACATGGTCCAGAGCCTCTCCGCGGCTTTTGGCGGCATCAATAAAAATCTTTAGGGTGGATTTGATCTTCTCCTGCCCGATGTAATCCTTCAGAAGCCTGGGACGCAGTGTTCCTTCTATTCTCTTGTCTTCTTCTGTCTCTTCCGTAGTGATGATTTTTCGACTCATGATCTCCTGCCTGCCATCTGCTTATTTTCAGCGTATTACAGAAACGCCAGATATTTCAGTGCTTTTTTCAGTATGTCTTCCGCGGTCATGTTCTCATCCGCCGCAGCTTTTCCCACGGCAGCGGATGCCTCTGAAGCGGAATATCCGAGAGCCGTCAGTGCTTCCACAGCTTCCTTTCCGGCTTCTCCCATACCGGAAACCGCAGCCCGGGAACCGTTCTGGTCTTCTCCGGCCGGAAGCAGGCTTTCTGCATCCACCTTGTCCTTCAGATCCAGAAGAATCCTCTGGGCTGTTTTCAATCCGATCCCCGGCGCTTTGGTAATCCGTTTCGCATCCCCGGCCACCACTGCCAGCCGGAATTCATCCGGTCCCAGCGCCGACAGAATCCCCAGTGCGCTTTTGGGCCCCACGCCGTTGACACTCAGCAGCTTTCTGAAGATATCCAGATCCTGACGGTTCAGAAATCCGTACAGCACCATGGCATCTTCCCTTACCTGAAAATATGTATAGATTCTGACCTCTTCTCCCACTGCCGGAAGGGAGGAAAGAACGGAAACAGGTACAAAAATCTGGTACCCCACATTTCCGGCTTCCACCACCACCGAATCTTCCAGTTTTTCCATGAGAGGCCCGCGAATATATGAAATCACAGATTTCCCTCCGTTTTCTCTTGGTCGTCTGGTCTATCATAACATAGACAAAATACCATTGCAAGCCAGTCGAACAAATTTTCTGTTCATTGACTTTCCGTGCCGGTTTGTTTATACTTGGGTATCATATTATGACCGGAAATCCGGCCTGCATCGGAGGAGTTTCCATATGATCACCATTGAAAAGACATACCGGACCCGGTCCGGTTATCCCCTGGAACGCCTGGGGAACCCTGACAGAATCCTTTTTTTCGATATTGAAACCACAGGATTTTCTGCGGATCATTCTGTCCTTTACCTGATCGGCTGCACCTGGTTCCGGGATGGGTGCTGGCATCTGATCCAGTGGTTTTCTGATGCCCTTTCCCAGGAATCTTCCGTACTTTCCGCCTTTTTTTCCTTTCTGGAAGGCTTTGATACCCTGGTTCATTTCAACGGAGACACCTTTGACCTTCCCTACCTGAAAAAGCGGGCAGGCCATCTGGGACTTTCCTGGCCTGAAACCGGAATCCGCAGCGTCGATATCTACAAACGGATCAAACCATGGAAAAAATATCTGGGCCTGAACAGTCTGAAGCAGAAATCCATTGAGACTTTTCTGGGCATACAGAGAGAGGATCTCTATGACGGCGGCCAGCTGATCGATGTTTACAGGCAGTACCTGAAAACCGGCAGTGAAAATCTTCTGAACCTTCTGCTTCTTCATAATGAAGATGACCTGAAAGGCATGCCGGATCTGCTTCCGGTTCTGTCCTATCCCGACTATTTCAGCCAGAAATTCCTGCTGTCAGGAATGGAAAAAAAAGCCGGAGATCTTCCCTGCATCCGTCTGCACTTTGACGGTACCGGAGACTGCTCCATCCCGGTTCCCCTGAATGCGTCCGTTCCTTCCTACCGGCTGGAAGCATCCGGATCCTCCATGGATCTTTTCATCCGCCTCTATGAAGGGAAACTCAAATATTTTTATCCCAATTACAGAGACTACTATTATCTGATCTACGAAGACACGGCCATACATAAAAGTGTCGGGGAATATGTGGACAAGGGAGCCCGTGTGCGGGCCACAAAGGAAACCTGCTACACCAAAAAATCCGGCATTTTCCTTCCCCAGCCTGCTGCGGTCTGGACACCGGATTTCCGGAACTCCTGCCGGGACAGGTCCTGCTTTTTTGAATTCTGTCCTGAATGTTTTTCAGACGCGGAAAAAACCGAACAGTACCGGTCCCTGATTGTGGAAGCCGTGTTCGGCTGAAACAGCGCCGTGTGCTTTTCAGTAATCTCCCTGTTTCAGCAGCTGACGCAGGAAAGCAAATGTCTCCTCTTCCCCCCTGTCTTTCAGCATGGCCAGCACGGTTTCCAGCATGGCCTTTGTCTCCGGATGCATGATCATATAATCCCTGCTTCGGATAAAGTAGGCATAGGGAGAACCGTCTGTATAACGGTCTCCCATGTAGATTCTGGATGCCGCAATCCGGTCCATGACCATTTCCACAAAATACCGGACCGGCATCTTGATTCCCATGGGTTTCCAGTTGTCTTCCCTGGTGGACACATCCGTCCAGTATTCAAAATGATGCTTGTTTCTTCCTTTATGGTGAAGCCATGCAGGCGAATATCCTTTTTCCTCTTTCTCTGCCGCATTGGGACTTCTGGTTCCCTGATAATACAGAACTCCCGTACGGAATTCCGCCGGGGAATATTTGGAAAGGTCATGCAGAATTCCCTGGCGGTACAGTCCCACACGAAAGCAGTTTTTCATCACTTCCCGTTTGTGGCGGGTGATGGTTCGGAAATGATTCCATCCGTTTTTTAATTTTGACATATTTTTCACGCTTCTCTTTTTTTTAGAATTTTTTCCCTTTTTGGTATATTGAGGCATATTTCCTGTATCTTTCCGTGATAAGCCCGAAATTTTTTATACGTTTCCATTTGACATCCCTGTAAAAATGTACTATGATGATGACAGCCGCAGATGACTGCGGCATGTTTTAAAACTTCGGAGGTATCGTATGAAAGGTACAGTTAAATGGTTCAACAACCAGAAAGGCTACGGTTTCATCTGTGACGAGGACGGCAAGGATGTATTCGTACATTATACCGGTCTCAATATGGAAGGTTTCAAATCCCTGGACGAGGGTGCACAGGTGGAATTTGACGTGGTGGAAGGTTCCAAAGGACCTCAGGCCGTCAACGTAACCAGATTATAATCACCGCTTTTTCCTGTGTCTGTTCCGGAACCTTTCCCTTCTCCGCCCGTGCGGAAGAGAAAACCGTTCAGCACAGTGCAAGTACGGCAATGGGCCGCTGCATGAATGCAGCAGCCCATTTTTGTTTTCTCTATTCTCCTGCAGCTTTTTTCAGCAGTTCCTGCAGTTCCTCCACGGAAAATCCGTAATGCCTGCCGCAGAACTGGCAGTTCACTTCGATCTCTTTTCCCTCTTCGATCATGTCCCGGATCTCTTTCTTTCCGATACTGATCAGGGCCTTTTCCACACGCTGCCTTGTACAGTCACAGCAGAATCCCATGGGCATGCGGTCCAGAATTTCCAGATCCATATCTCCCAGAAGTTCCTTCAGAATATCCTCTGCGGACATTCCGGAATCCAGCAGGGAAGTGATCGGCTTCATGGCCCCCAGCCTTTCCTCCAGCCGGTCGATCATATCGTCATCCGCACCCGGAAGAAGCTGAATGATAAAGCCCCCGGCCTGACGCACGGTGTTGTCCCGGTTCATCAGAACCCCGAGAGCCACGGAGGAAGGCACCTGTTCTGAAGTTGCATAATAGTAGGTCAGATCCTCTGCAATTTCTCCGGACACCAGAATGGTCTGTCCCACATAGGGCTCTTTCAGTCCGATGTCCCGGATAACGCTCAGCACGCCTACCCCCAGAGCGCCTCCCACATCCAGTTTGCCTGCGCTGTTGGGCGGCAGCATCACATCCGGATGAAAGGCATACCCTTTTACATTTCCGCGGGAATCCGCAGTCACCAGAAGTCCGCCGATGGGACCGTCTCCTTCCATTCTCAGGGTCAGAAGGTCTTTTTCCCCCTTCATCATCACGCCCATCATGGCTCCGGCTGTCAGAAGCCGTCCCAGAGCCGCTGTTGCCACAGGGCTGGTATTGTGGGCAGCTCTGGCTGCCTCCACCGTATCTTTTGATTCCGCGGCAAATGCCCGGATCTGTCCGCCGGCCGCTGTTGCCCGGACAATATAATCTGCCATGTTATTCTTCCTTTCTTTTTCCTTTTTCCCTTGCCACAAAACAGATTCTCTCACAGTCTTCCCCCGGAGCATGTTCGGTAAACGCATCATAGGAAGCCACAAACTCCATTCCGGCTTCCTCCAGAGCTGCCTTTACTTCTTCCGGAGAATAGGCTCTCTGATAATGCGTCTCATGGTACTTCCTGTAAACATCTCCGGATACGTCCTCCTGTTCCCGGACGAACAGAGACAGGTCATAAATGTTGATCTTTTCTTCCGGATCATACTGATTTTCCCAGATAAAGCTGCACTCTTCCCGGTCTTCGGCAATGGTGGAATCCCCCAGCAGTTCCCGGTACTTATATTCCGTATTCATGTCAAACAGAAAAATTCCGCCGGGATCCAGATAATTGTTGACCAGGCGGAATACCTGAACCAGATCCTCCCTGTCCAGAATGTAATTCATGCAGTCACAGACAGAGACTGCCGCTGCCACAGTGCCGTAAAGTTCAAATTCCCGCATGTCCTGGCAGAGATACAGGATATCCTGTCCGGAACCGGATCGCTTCTCCAGTGCCAGCTGCAGCATTTCTTCAGAGCTGTCAATGCCGATCATGTCATATCCCCGGTCTGCCAGAAGTCCCGTCATGTTTCCTGTCCCGCATCCCAGATCCAGCAGGATTCCCGAAGAAACCCCGTATTTTTTCAGCAGGCCCGCATAATAACCGCACCACTCCTCATAGGGAATGTTGTCCATAAATGTGTCATACACGGCCGCAAATCCCGAATATACCTCCATGATTCTTCCTCCCATGACGTCCGGCAGACTTTTCCGTAAACACTCTGCCGTCTTCTGTCCGCACGTGTCATTGAAAAAAAGCCACTACCTGCTTTTCAGGTAATGGCTTGTCCTGTCACACAGGATTACTGATTGCGTCCGCAGCACTTTTTGTATTTCTTTCCGCTTCCGCAGGGACACGGATCATTGGGGTAAATCTTATGCCCTTCACGGCGTACGGTTCCGGACGCTTTCTGCGCCTTGTAAAGCTCTTTTCTCTTTTCCTCGGTGAGGATTGCATCCCACTGGGGAAGTCCGTACAGCCAGCTGGCCTTTGCTTCCACCATGTTGTAGTACAGCTTCTCCGGATCGATCTCGATCCTGACCACGGTATTTTCATCCATAGTTTCAATGGGATTCTCATATCCTTTCAGGCTCTCGTTGATGCCGTCCAGGAAACCGGTCATGATCAGAATTTCCGTCTCATACTTTTCTGCCAGTTCCTTTACGGTTCCCTCAATGACCTCTGTCGGGTTGGAAAGGATTTTCTCATAGATTCCTTTCTCAACAGCAAAATATCCGCTCCAGAGTTCCTCTCTTTTTTTATCGTTGAGGCCGTCGCCATATGCGAGGTTTCTCCAGTTCTCCAGTAATGTTGCCATAACAGATCCATCCTTTTCTTATTCTCATATTGTAAAGATCCAGTTTAACACTCGAATCATTATAGCATAACAGAAAAAATCTGTAAACACCCAAATATCCGGACAGGATGCCGCCGGTTTTCCGCTTTTTCTTTCCGCTGCAGACTTCCTGTCATGGTCTGCAGCGTTTGCAGGCCTCGTACCCCCTGTCCTCCAGTTCCTCTCTGGTTCCCACGAATTCTTCCCGGTTTTCCCGGCTGATCTCCGACACGCTGGAACAGTCCGGCCGATGGAACTTTCCGGTATTGGTATTAATCACATATTCTGCCGTTTCCCCGTCCTGTTCCGCTTCCTGTGTCCCTTCTGTTCCGGATTCCGCAGGTGATCCGGATCCCGAAGATACGGTCCCTTCCATTTCCCGGCTGTCTCCGTTCCTGTAATCGATCTGAATTCCGGGCTGAACATTATGGACAAATACACAGAATTCCACGGATTCTCCTCTGTCTTCCACAGATTCCGCTTCCATCAGCACTCCTCTGGCCACCAGCTCCCGGTCTTCAAATACAGGCGTCACCCGGTAAAGAACATGGTCCCCGGTTTCCCGGATATAATCCGCCACCATATTTTCAAAAGGCAGCATTCCTTCCACATTCATATATCTGGTTCCTGTGATCAGGTTCCGTTCATTGGCATTTTCCGCCGTCAGCTGGTATCCGATCAGATGGCATCGGTTATAAAGATATTTTCCATCCACCTGATCATATTTCACCGTCTGCCAGCCGGAAGGTTTTACCTGTCCGATGCTTCCGCGTTCCTCCGTGGGCATCAGATCCGTGCCGATGCAGGCAAACGCGGTGCCGCATCTTCCCAGACTGTCCAGAGGACTGTACTCCTCAAAGCTGCCCCGTTCAAAGTCCTCTTCTGAAAAATCCGGCACATTATCATGGATAACCGAATACGGTTCCCCGTCATATTCCGGGATCTCCCATCCGGAGTTCTCGGAGGCTTCCCCGTACTCTGTTTCCGGCGGTGCGGCCGTAACCTGCTGCACGGAACATCCCCACAATTCCCATACCGCGGTCAGAAGAAACAGTGCCAGAACCGCACACCTGGCTTTTCTCCCCGGGCGGCTCATCGTTCGTATACCTCCATGGTCAGTTTTTCATGGGAGCTTCCCGGAAATTCTTCCCGTCTTTTCAGCCGGAATCCCTCCAGCAGGCTGCGGTCAAAATACCGGTCAGCCGGATATTTCCGGTTCCAGTAAAACAGGATAATCCCTTCCAGCCTGTCCCGGACATCTGCCATGTCCTGTCCTTCCACAAAGCAGAAATCCCCGTCCTCCGCCTTGTTCAGAAAATCCGCATCCTCCAGCACCCCGGCTGCCGCCGCCATTCCCGTTTCCCGGAACAGCCGGCCGGCTCCCGCATCTGTCCAGAGTTTTTTTCCCGACGCCAGCTCCAGAATCTTTCGGTAAACCACGGAGTCCATGCTGAGCCTTCTGTTGTTGAACATCGTTCCGTCCCTGTCTTCCACGCACGTAATCATCACCATGTCTGCATGCCGCCTCTCTTCTGTTTTTTCTTCGTTTTTTCTGCCTGTGTATTTCCCCGGCACTTTCCATGCTCATTTCCAGTATACCATTTCCTGCTGCCGTATGCAAAGTCTCCTTTTTTGATTTTTCCTGTATGAAAAAATACCCCGCCCACCGCAGATCTGCAGTGAACAGGGTATCAAAAAGGGGAGGATAAGTATTAATCTTTGTCTTTTGTTGATACTCCTAGTATTGCCTCTTTTTTCCCGCTTATACACCTCAGGAAAAATTTATTGATTTTCAGAAAAGTTTTTTTTATAATGGTCTCAAAAAACCGTAACGATTGGAGCAGAAAACATGAAAAATCTCATCATCGGACAGTCCGGCGGCCCTACCGCAGTCATCAACGCCAGCCTTTACGGCGCCATCCGGGAATGGCAGGCCTCCGGCGAAAGCGGCTGTGTCTACGGCATGATCAACGGAATTGAAGGTCTCCTTGCAGGAACCTGCATGAATCTTTCCCGCCGGCTTTCGGAGGAAGATCTGGAACTTCTGAAACTGACACCTGCCGCCTATCTCGGCTCCTGCCGTTTCAAACTTCCGGCAGACCAGGCTTCTCCTGTCTATGACCATATTTTCCGGCAGCTGGAAGATCTGGATGCCGGATATTTTCTCTACGTGGGCGGAAATGACTCCATGGATACCGTGGACAAGCTGGCCCGCCATGCGGATTCCATAGGAAGCGGCATCCGTTTCATCGGGATTCCCAAAACCATTGACAACGATCTGATGTTCACAGATCATACCCCCGGCTATGGAAGTGCCGCCAGATACGTGGCCTCCACAGTCCGGGAAATTGTCCTGGATGCTTCTGTATACCGTCAGAAATCTGTCACCATTGTGGAAATCATGGGACGGCATGCAGGCTGGCTCACCGCAGCCTCCGTCCTGGCAAGGAAAGAATCCGGAGACAATCCTCTCCTTATCTGTCTCCCGGAAATTCCCTTTGACACGGATGCCTTCTGCAGCCGCCTTGAAAAAGCCATGGAGCAGACTCCCAATGTGGTGGTCTGTGTCTCCGAAGGAATTGCAGATGCGTCAGGAACCTTTATCTGTGAATACGGGGATTCCGCAAAGCTGGACGGCTTCGGTCATAAAATGCTTACCGGCTGCGGAAAAATCCTGGAAAATATCGTAAGGGACCGGCTGGGTGTCAAGGTCCGTTCCATTGAACTGAATGTGAACCAGCGCTGCAGCGGCATGCTGGCATCAGAAACGGATCTGGAGGAAGCCGCCATGGCCGGGGCCTTCGGCGTACAGGCAGTTCTCCGGGGAGAGACCGGTAAAATGGCTGCCTTCCGGCGTGAAAAAGGAACCGGATATCATCTGTCCTGCGTTCTGGAAGATGTGTCAAAAATCTGCAATCAGGAGAAAAAATTTCCCGGGAACTGGATCCATTCCTCGGGCTGTGATATTCTTCCGGAGTTTCTCGACTATGTGATGCCCCTGATTCAGGGCCAGCCGGAACATCAGATGGAGCACGGACTCCCCCGGTATCTGTACAGAAAATAGCGCTTTCCCTATCCGGATCAGGACGCTTCATACGCACCGGAAAACGGGCGGCTCTTCCTTATGGAAGAACCGCCCGTTTTTTGCACTGACGTCTGTTTGCTTTTGGCTGTCCTGTCAGGATACGTCTCCGATATCCATGATTTCACATCCATAATAGAACATCCGCAGGATTTCGGCACATTTTTTTCCTTCCAGAGCCATGCCCTGGGCACCGTTCTGGCTCATTCCCACACCATGTCCGTAACCGCCCCCGTAAATCTTGAAGGTGGTCACCTGATTCTCATCCGTACCTTCATTTTCAATATATATAAAAGCACTCGGCAGAGAATCCCATCCGGTCAGGGTATCTCCGGAATTCCTGTCATACACCAGCTGGGTATTTCCCAGAATGGACCGGATCTTGCTCTGGCTGGTAAACGTCTTGGACCCCTCCGTGCCCACCACCTTCAGTGTCTTGGCGATGCCGCCTGCTCCCCGCTCTGTCACGGTCAGGCCGGTAATCCGTCCGATACCGCCTATCTTTTCCGACAGGATCGTACTGTTGGTCTCTGCAGACCACCGGAACATGGCCGCATCTGCCTCATACGCCTCCGGATCCGGATTCTTGATGAAGGCCTCAAATTCCTCATTGGATGTCAGATTCAGAGTTTTTGCCTTTTCATCAATGGATATGGCTCTGAGATAGGGAGTTGCCGATGGATCTGCTCCCCAGATGCTGCCGTCTGTTCCATGACCGCAGGACGTGGAATAATAGAATGCCTCAATGGGAGTACCTTCGTATGTCAGCACCTGGCCGAACGTTTCATTGACCGCCGCATCCGTGGTTTCAAAGGTATTGGTGTTGTTGTACACCTGATACTGGGTGCTGTCATCCACATGGGCACCGTATTTACTGTACGCATTGCCCTGAATCTGTCTCCATGCATATGTCCTGGCACAGATGGCCTGGGCCTTCAGCGCCTCCAGTCCGTAGGTGGACGGCATTTCGCTGGGTACCACCCGTTTCAGATACTCCTCCAGATCCACTTCATTCACCAGAAGCAGTCCGTCAGATTCTCTGGTGATCTCCATATGTCCGGGATACACTGGAGTGCCCTGGCTCCGCTCAATGCTGGATACGGAGATCATGCCTCCTTCATTGGCGGAACGGAACACCAGACGTCCTTCCGACAGACGGGAATCATCCATGGAAATGGTGACTGTCTCTCCGGCCGCCACGGACTGGCTTTGCCGGTTCTTTTCATCACCGTACTCCAGTACGGCCATGGTATCACAGGACAGGGTGATTTCCGTATGGAACAGGGACTTGAATCCCGTATTCATCAGAAGCACGCGGATATTGTCGATTTCCGGTTTTTCTGTGGTCAGTGCCGCACAGATCTCCCCTCCGGCCACGACAAATTCCTGAAGGTGGTATCCTACCAGAATGTCTTTTTTCTGCTGTTCCATGAGGACACCGTATGTACGGTAGATTCTGAAGTTGTCTGCCAGCGGCACATTGCCGTATCCCTCGATTTCAATTTCGTCTTCCTTTACCGACAGAACCGTGCCTGTGATCCGTTCTTTCTTCAGCACCAGCCTGCTGGGCTTTCCTTTTTTCAGATACAGGTCTCCCACCTGTCCGGAAAGCTCGCTTTCATCCTTCAGCACACCGCTCACCGGGAATTTTCTCTGAACGCTGCCCACAAAAACAGTCACTTCATTGTTTTCATAGCCGGAAATCCAGACATTTTCATAAACGATTTCGTCGGAAACCACTTCCACGACTTTCAGGATATCGGAATCTCTTACCAGAAGCTTTACCTTTCTGTCAATATAGTTGTCCAGGTAAAGACCTTCAAACCGGAATTTTCCGTCTTTCGTATATGCGGTCCACGGTGCCGCCGTCTCCACATTATCAGGCGTACCGTAAATGTCTGTCTCCAGTTCCTTCACATTTCCGTCCGCATCCGCTGCCTGGCGGAAGCTTTCATAAAACTCCCAGAACTCGTTCTGTTCCACGGTTTTGGCAGCTTTTTTCCCTTCACCGTCTGCAAGATATCCGGAAAGCGAGGCATTCTGGTCCGCACCTGCAGCCCGGATGAAACCTGCCAGTTCCCCGTAGGTGACTCCCGACAGGGCTGTATCCTCCGTCGGCGCAGTCACGGAAGAATCCAGATAACCGTTTCCGTAAAGGTAATCCATATACTTTGCATACCACTGTCCTGCCGCGTCTCCCTCAAACGCAGACGTTTCCGGCTGCCCTGCCTCAATTTCCTCCTGAGACGCAATGGTAAGGGCAATGGTTCTGGATGCCACGGCGCGTGAAACACCGCTGCTTCCCGGTTCAAACACAACAATCACGATCATCAGCAGAACGATCAGTGTTGAGATTCCGGCCACCCAGTTGATAAATTTCTTTTCTTCGTTCATAGCTCCTCTTTCAAATTATTCGTCTCGTCTGACATACCTTCCGCTGTCTTCGTCGATTCTCTGAAGCCCCATATAATCTTCCACGTCTGATGACAGGCATTTCTTTCTCAGAAAATGTCCCTGGAGTTTGGAGAACAGATCAAAAATAACGGCTGTGGCGGGAACCGCGATAATCATTCCGATGAACCCGTAAAGCCCTCCGAAAAACAGAATGGAAGCCAGCACCCAGAAACTTGAGATTCCGGTTGTATCTCCCAGGATCTTGGGGCCCAGAATGTTGCCGTCAAACTGCTGCAGCAGCAGAATGAACAGTACAAAATACAGGCACTGCTTGGGACTGATCAGAAACACCAGAACGGCGCTGGGAATTGCTCCGATAAAGGGTCCGAAAAACGGAATGATGTTGGTGACCCCGACGATTACGCTGATTAACAGGGTAAACGGCATCTTCATCAGATTCAGACAGATGAAACATAAAATTCCTATGATAAGGGAATCGATCAGCTTTCCGATCAGGAACCCGGAAAATATTTTATGAATGAACCGGAATTCCTCCACGGTGGCATTGGCGATTCTGAGCGGAAACAGGGCATAGATAATCTTTTTGGCCTGGGCAAACAGAACATCCTTGATATTCAGCAGATAGATCATGACAATGATGCCGATCAGGAAATTCTTCACCACATTGACCACATTGAGAACACCGCTGGAAACGCCGCCGATAATTTTTTCCAGTCCCTGCAGATTCTCCAGGTTCTGAAGGTTTGGAATCAGTTCATTTCCTGTCCATGTCTGAAGGTTTGCCACTGCCTGCTGATAAATCAAAAGTATGGATGCTTCCAGGTCCGGATTGTCTGCAAACAGGCCGGTCAGCCAGTCATAAATATTCTGAACATATGTGGGCATTGCATAAACGATCCCCATAATACTGGAATAAAGCTGGGGAATGATCATGCTGGAAAGGCTGATCATGACAGCTGCCAGAAACACAAGGCTGGCTGCAGTGCCCGCGGTTTTGGACATGCCGCTGACCACTTTCCTGCTGCTGATTCTGTTTCTGATTCCGGCATGTACCCGGCTTTGGAAATAATTGTACACCGGCGCCATAAGGAACGCCAGCACCGCTCCGTATATAATCGGCGCAAGAATGGAAAAGATCCGGTTCACAGCTGCTCCCACGGCTCTCCGTTCCAGAAACAGAAACACAACGAGAGTGGCGGCAACAATGACGGAAATTGCTGTGATCCCCATGTAGATGTAACGGTCAAACTGATGATTTTTCATTCTCACCTTCTCCTTAGCAGTAATTTCCAGCATTCCGCTGTTCAGGTATACCATATCATATTTTTTCCAAATAAAAAAGGGGCACACCCAAAAAAGTAAAGCAGCGATTTCTCGCTGCTTTTATCTTTCGCAATCCCAAAATGCCGTTTCCTGCATAATTGACTCCTAGCCATGCTAGGTGGGCAACCTCACTTAAGCTTCTGCCTTCCACTCAGAGGAGGCCTGACATCCGCTTAAAAATATTGGAATCCCTGATGTCATAATGTAGGTTCAAAATAAACAGGAGTGTCGAACATTTCAGGAATTGCGAACCGATCTGAACTATGGGTCTATTATAACGCAGATGTTTTTATTTTTCAAGTTCCATTTCCTGGTCTGTTTTCCGGTTCGGGAATAAATTTTCCATCCGGACCCACGAATCCGTAGATAAGGCGTCCGGGTTCCGGCGGATTCACGCCAAACTCATATGCCTGCCTGAGCCGTTCAGCCGCTGCAGGAAATCTGTCCGCATCGGACGTATAGAGTTGGGCCAGCACATCCCCTTTTTTTACCGGATCACCGTATTTCTTCTTCAGAAGAATTCCGGCAGAATAGTCAATGGAATCTTCTTTTCTGGCACGTCCGGCCCCAAGAAGCATGGACGCCACTCCGCAGCCCTCCGCATCCATTCCGGTGACAAATCCGTCAGATTCTGCCTTCAGCAGAAATGAGAACCGCGGTTTTTCCGCCTGTGCCGGATCCAGAAGGCAGGTCACGTCGCCGCCCTGTCCTTTTACCATATTCAGGAACGTGTTCCAGGCGCTTCCGTCTGCAATGGCCGCCCGGGCCATGTCCATACATGTCTCCAGATTTCCCTTTCCTGCCGTTTCCAGCATGTGGGCTGCCAGGCGGAGGCAGACGGTTTTCAGATCTTCAGGGCCTCCGCCCTGCAGTGTCCTGGCCGCTTCCTGTACTTCAAGCATGTTTCCGATGGCTTCTCCCAGCGGCACATCCATGTCGGTGATCAGCGCGGAACATTTCTTCCCGGCCCGTTTTCCAATGTCCACCATGGTTTCCGCCAGCGCCGCGGAATCTTCCAGGGTCTTCATAAAGGCCCCGCTTCCTGTTTTCACATCCAGAACAATGCCGTCGCTTCCTGCCGCCAGCTTCTTGCTCATGATGGAGGATGCAATCAGAGGAATGCTGTCCACAGTGGCCGTCACGTCCCGGAGCGCATACAGTTTTTTATCTGCCGGCACCAGATTCCCGGTCTGACCTGCAACGGCTATGCCGTTCTCATTGACAAGACGGAAAAATTCTTCCGGCCGAAGCGACGTGGTGAATCCCGGAATCGCCTCCAGTTTATCTATGGTTCCTCCCGTATGTCCCAGGCCCCGGCCGGACATTTTGGCCACTTTCACCCCGCAGGCTGCCACCACCGGTCCCACCACCAGAGTGGTCTTATCTCCCACCCCGCCGGTGGAATGTTTGTCTACCTTGACTCCGCGGATGCCGGACAGGTCAGCAGTTTCTCCGGAATGTTCCATCTCCATTGTAAGATATGCAGTCTCTTCCCGGTCCATTCCCTGAAAACAGATGGCCATCAGCATGGCCGCCATCTGGTAATCCGGAATTTCTTCCTTCACGAATCCCCGGATCATCCAGGCGATCTCCTCTCCTGAAAGAGTCCCGCCCCGTTTCTTTTTTTCAATCAGGTCATACATTCGCACCGTATCCACATCCTTTCTTATGAAGACAAGTACAGACGGTTTCTATTTCCCATCGGCTTTTCCTACAGCATCTCCGGGCCGAAACTTTCCGGAAGCAGCTCACACAGGCGGTATTCCCGGAAATCCGTCTCTGATCGTGCAAGAATGATCCGGAACGTTTCCGGGTCTGCAAACTCCCGCATGACCTGGCGGCAGATGCCGCAGGGAGGACAGTATCCCGACAGGATTCCGTCTTTTCCTCCCACAATGGCAATGGCTTCAAAAACACGCTCTCCGGCGGCCACCGCCGTGCCGAAGGCATTTCTTTCCGCACAGATTCCGGCCGGATAGGACGCGTTTTCAATATTGACGCCCGTGTAGATCCGCCCGTCTTCCGTGAGAAGCGCCGCTCCCACATGAAAATGGGAATAGGGCGCATAGGCCCGGTCAACCACCCCGGCAGCCGCTCTGATCAGTTCTCCTGCATCCATCATGCATTTCCTTCCTTCAGAATCTTCACAATCCGGCTGGTACCCAGTCTCGAAGCACCGAGACGGATAAATTCTTCCGCATCTTTCAGCGATGAAATGCCTCCGGCTGCCTTGATCTTCACACCTGGTCCCACATGGGCAGCAAATAAGGCCACGTCTTCCAATGTTGCTCCGCCGGAAGAAAAGCCTGTGGAAGTTTTGATGTAATCCGCTCCCGCGCGGGTCACAATTCTGCACATGGATATTTTCTCTTCTTCATCCAGCAGACAGGTTTCAATAATTACCTTCAGGATTTTTCCCCCGCATATCTCCTTGATCTGCCGGATCTCGTCTTCTATTTTTCCGTACTTCTTTTCCTTCAGATCTCCGATATTGATGACCATATCGATTTCATCCGCACCGTTTTTCAGGGCATCTTCTGCTTCAAACGCCTTGACGGCTGCTGTGGAATACCCATTGGGAAAGCCGATGACCGTACATACCGCAGGTTTTCCGTTCTGACCGTCCAGACTGTCCAGATACCTGCGGGCATCTGCCACAAAAGACGGCGGAATGCAGACCGAAGCCGTCCGGAAACTTACCGCGTCGTCGCACAGTTCCCGGATCTGTTCCCAGACCGCGTCCTGCTTCAGAAGCGTGTGATCCACACAGGACAGAATTTTTTCTTTTTCCATCTCTTCCTCCTGCTCTTCAAAGCCGGACCGGCAGGCTTTCTGCCCGCCGGTGATTTTTCTGTTTCTATTTGAGAATTTCCTTCAGGAAACTGGTGCCCTCCACCTTTCCTTCCACTCCCAGATATTCCAGCACCGTGGCGGCAATATCTCCGAAACCGATTCTGGTTCCCAGATTCACACCGGCTTTCAGCGGTCTGCCTGCCATGACCAGCGGAACATATTCCCGGGAATGGTCTGTGGACGGGGTCGCCGGATCGCATCCGTGATCCGCCGTAATCATCAGAATATCTTCCTCCTCCAGACCTGCCAGCAATTCCGGAAGGCGTCCGTCAAAGTATGTCAGTGCCCGGGCATAGCCGTCCACATCGTTTCTGTGTCCGTACAGCATGTCATAGTCCACAAGATTGGTGAAGCAGAGGCCTTCAAATTTCCTTTTCTGCCATTCCAGGGTCCTGTCGATCCCGTCTTCGTTTCCGGTGGTGCGCACCATGTCGGTAATGCCGCATCCGGCAAAAATATCATTGATCTTTCCCACTGCCAGCACATCTTTTCCTGAATCCTTCAGAATATCCAGCATGGTTTTTCTGGGCGGTTCCAGAGAATAGTCATGACGTCTTACGGTCCTGGTAAACGGAAAACTTCCTGTAAACGGACGGGCAATGACCCGGCCGACTCCCCATTTTCCCGTACATATCTTTCTTGCCGCCTCGCAGTAACGGTACAGTTCTTCCACCGGCACCTTGTCCTCATGGGCCGCGATCTGAAGCACGCTGTCTGCGGAAGTATATACAATCAGTGCACCTGTACGAAGGTGTTCTTCACCATAATCCCGGATAACCTCGGTTCCGGAATATGGTTTGTTGCAGAGGATTTTTCTTCCGGTGGCTTTTTCCAGTTCATCCAGAAGTTCCTGCGGAAATCCGTCGGGGAAAACCGGCATGGGCTCTTCCGAAACGACGCCGGCGATCTCCCAGTGTCCTGTGGTTGTATCTTTTCCTCTGGACCTTTCCGCCAGTCTTGCCACGGCTCCTGCCGGTTCCTTCTGCGGCTCTGCGCAGTCCACTCCGTCAATATTGAACAGGCCCAGCTTTCTCATATTGGGCATGGAAAAATAAGGGCTTGCGGAAGCCGCCTTCAGGGTATTGCTCCCTTCATCGCCATAGGCAGCCGCATCCGGCATTTCGCCGATCCCCACACTGTCAAGTACAATCAAAAAAACTCTTTTCATAGGCTCAATCATCCTTTCCGGTTTTATCTTATCACAGTTCTCTTTAAAAATCCATTTCAATCGCCGCTTCTTCCCAAAAACAGCATCCGGGAAAGTTTCCTGCAGATTCCGCACAGAATGCCGGATACCGGAAACTCATGGAGAATCGTCCACGAAATTTTCCAAAAAGTGAAGACATCCCTCCGGTTCTGTCGTTATAATAGATGTATACAGAGGGGGAACATTTCCATGGACAGCGGAGCACAGCTGGAACAGCTGATCAGCCAATATCAAAATCTCATATTTTCCATCTGCTTCCGTCTGACCGGAGATTATTTTGAAGCGGAAGATCTGGCACAGGATACTTTCCTGTCTGCCTACAAAAGCCTGGCGGACTTTGACGGCGCCAATGAAAGGGCCTGGCTGTGCCGCATTGCCACCAACAAGTGCATTGATTACCTGAAACGTGCGGGAAGGCGCTCCATTCCCACAGACAGCGAATTTTTTTCCTCCATTACGGATTCCCGTTCTTCCCCGGAGGAAATGGTTCTGGAGGACGCGGCCCGCAGTCAGCTGTTTGACCGGTGCAGTTCCCTGCGCCAGCCCTATCGGGATGTGGCGCTGGATTATTTCTATTATGAACTGAGCGTAGGAGAAATTGCCGGAAAAACCGGAAAAAATCTCAAAACAGTCCAGACCCAGATTTACAGGGCCAGGGCCATGCTGAAAAGTCTTTATCGGAAGGAGGGGCCCAATGAAAAAAACATTCCATGACATCAGAAGTCCGGAAATTTCCGGCTGTCACACATCTTTAAAGCAGGATATCCCGGCAGGCCCTGACGCTGCCCCCGGATCCGGGCTGTCCCGCCCCATGAGTCTGGAACAGCTCCAGGCCTTTGCGGAGCGCGATTATAATATGGAATGCCTTGCCGACGCCGTGGAGGCCCGTTTTCTGATTGCCGCTCCCAGAGATCTGAAGGAGTCTGTTCTGAAAGCAGCCGCCAGACCTGAAGTGCGTCTGGAACACGGCACCCGGAAGCTTTCCAAGAAAGCGCAGCTTTTCTTCTATTCCCTGAAAGTAGGGACTGCCGTAGCCGGAGCTCTGCTTCTTCTTGCAGCTGCCCCGGACATTGCCGGCAGGGTACAGGCGCCGGTCCCGTCCCACCGTGAATCCCTGATGCAGGAATCCCTGTGGAACATAAAAAAAGCCAATGACAGACTGTCCGGCCGCATCCGGCAGTTTTCCAATGATATTTTCCAAAATGGAGGTAACTGATCATGATCAGAAAACGAAATTCATTCCTGTTGTTTCTGGCATCTCTGATTCCCGGTGCAGGGGAAATGTACATGGGTTTTTTCCGTCACGGAATCAGCATCATGGCGCTCTGCGCCGTGCTGTTCTCTCTGGGAAATCTGGTGATGTCTTCCTTTTTCCTGCTGGTGCCCGTGATCTGGTTTTACAGCTTTTTTCACTCCAACAACCTGAATTCTCTGCCTGATGATGAATTTTACTCCATTGAGGATGATTACTTCCTCCATATCAACTGCCTGTTCCGCAACAGAGGAGCCATCATCCGCCGTTATTACAGACTTACCGCCGTAATCCTGATTTCCTTCGGCGCGTCCATTCTCTGGAATTCTTTCCGGGATGTGATCCATTACATTGCTTTCGAACTGCTGCACCTGCCGGAAGGCATCACCGAACTCATCTACCGCCTGACCATGGACGTGCCCAGTTCGGTGGTGGCTGTCATAATTATCCTTGCAGGAATCCAGATGATCCGCAGAAAAAAAGACTCCCTGGATCAGAATTAAACAGAACGCATCTTCCCGTCTCACAAAAAATCCCCGGAATGACCTGGTACGCACGTCTGTGCGCCGCCTCCCATTCCGGGGTTTTCTTTCCTCTGTGATTCTACATTTCTTTCAGCATATTTCCCAGTTCTTCCGGGGTTTCTGCGATTCTGTCCGCGCCTGCCTTTTCCAGTTCCTCCCTGGATCCGTAGCCGTACAGAACTCCCACAGCTTCCATTCCTGTTCTGTGAGCCCCGGCAATGTCATGCCGCCGGTCTCCCACCATTACCACCAGTTCCGGGTCCGTGATTCCGTTCTTTTCCATCACATGACGGATCACGTCATCCTTGTTGACCCTGCTGCTGTCCTCATTGGCTCCTCCGATGTATTCAAAATACGAATCCAGTCCGAAATGTTCCAGCACACGTCTGGCCATGGCTTCCGGCTTGGAGGTGGCCACGTAAAGTTTTTTTTCTTTTCCCGCTTCCTCCAGCATCTCCCGGACACCGCTGTATACGGAATTTTCCGCCCAGCCTCTGGCATTGTAATATTCCCGGAATACATAGACTGCTTCATCGGCATCTTTCTGGCTGAACCGATAAAATTCCCGGAAGCTTTCCGGCAGCGGCGGACCCACAAAAGGACTCAGCGCATCCAGGTCTTCTTCCTCAATTCCGTAATGCCGCAGGGCGTACTGCACCGCTCTGGTGATTCCCGGTTTGGAATCGGTCAACGTTCCGTCCAGGTCGAAAAAAACATATTTTTTCTGCATAATCTCCCCATCAGCCTCTGCATGTACTGCAGAGAATCTTTTCTGTTCAGACAAAATCAGGACGCAGTCCCGAGAACTGCGTCCTGATATGAGATACATCTTATTTCAGTTCGTCAACCACTTTTTCAAGTGCAGCCAGCGCATCATCCGGAAGTTTGTCATATCCTTCCTTGGCTGTTGCAAACTCCTTGATTTCATTGACACGGTCATTCATACGTGCCCGCAGCTGGTTCACATAGTCTGCATCGTTCATATCCGGAACGAAGCCTTCCCAGTCCATGATCTCAATATCGGAGAACGGGCCCCATTTATGGAAGTCAGCCTTGCCTTCCACAATGGCTTCCAGAATTCCCAGAGTATCAGCCGGTTTTACTTTCTTGCCCATGAAATCGCCTGTATTCACAATGTAGCAGTCCACGTTCTTCTCTTCCACCAGCTTTTTGAACTTCTCATAGTCGTTGGAAAGCGGATAGGTACGGAACGGGTTTGCATACGGAACAACCACCAGTTTATTGGGATCCACACCCGGTGCAAGACGCTCTGCGGAAGATCTCTTGGTTGCCAGAGTTGCACCCATAACAGACGCAAGAGATGCACCTTTCAGTTTCACCACCGGCGGGATGGTCGGATCTTTCATGATCCAGAAAATTGCATTGACCGGTGCGTCGATTCTGTCCACACGGTTGGGAGACCAGAGTTTGGACTTGATGGCACGGCCGTTGCCGTTTCTGATATCTTCTGTTACCAGCTGAATCTTTCCGTTTTCATCCAGAGTTGCGGAGCAGTTCTGAACAGTCAGAAGATACTTGTTGTCATCACATCCGGTCGGATAGTCTGCAGTCTTGTCGAAATATGTGGGCTCCAGTGCGATGGATGCACAGGTATCGGTATTGATGATGAATGCATCATCATGAAGTACCTTGATCTCATATTTGCCGCCGTGTTTTGCATGGGTCAGAGTAGACTTTCCGGATCCGGACAGACCATATACGGAAGCAACATATTTTCTTCCGTCAGCCAGAGTATATTCTTTCTGACCGCCGTGGCAGGATGCGTAACCGTTGCGGTTTGCAATGGCCCATGCCATGGTCAGGGTTCCCTTTTTATGTTCGCCGAAATATCTCATTCCCAGAATGCATGCACAGTTGGTATCGGTATTGAAGTAGCACAGAGTCTTCTTCTGCGGGTCAGACAGGCAGTCCAGAGATACACTGGGTCTGTCGGAGCCTGTCCACTGCGGATCGGAGAAGATGTAAATATCCGGCTCTTTTCCGTCGCCTACAGGCTTGGAATTTTTATACATCTTTGTATACTCTGTGGACATATACTGGAAGTTCAGCATCCAGTTGTACATGATGTTCTCTTCTCCCTCAGGAATCAGAAGATGAGCCTTTACCATGAATTCCGGATCCAGGCCTACATAAACCTCTGCGTGATACAGGGTCTTCCAGCGGGCTTCGTATACTGCATCCATAACGACCTTGTCCAGTTCCTCGCAGTTCACGCCGGGTTCACCTGCAATACGGCGTGCGGTGGCATAACGGCCTGTGATGGCTCCGTCATTAAATAACAGGACCTTGGCGTCTCTGTCCAGACCAAATTCCTCGCCTCTGTAAACCGGCATATCGGTTACGATGGTTCCTGGAGAATTTTTGGCCAGTTCATAAGCCTCTCTCAGGGTGTTCACCTTTACGACGTTGTTGCCGTAAAATGCGGCTTCGATAATGGAACGAGTTTTGGAAAATCCAACCTTGCCTTTTCCAATTTCAGAAATCGGGTAGTACGCTTTTGTTGACATTTGAACTCCTCCTTCTCTGGGTCAATCTTATAGATATTATCCCATTCTGTCCGGGTAATGTCAATCAATTTTGGAATTTATTTTGGAAGATTTTCTTAAGAAAAATAACTGTGATCCGTAATAAAAACCGAAAAGGAAACCGCGAAGTCCCCGGGCACAGCATCTGCCGCGCCCGGGGACCTCTGCAGTTTCCTTTATCCTTTTCCTTGGTTTTATGCTTTATTTAAAAAACTCATGGCTTCCGTGCTGAAACAGCCATTCCAGGTGATTGTCGAACCAGCGTACATTCTTCGCAGCTGCTGTTCTCCGGTTCATGAAATAAAGAGCTCCCTGGGAATAATCCTCGCCGGCCAGTGCCCGGTCCACAGCTTCCACAGTTTCCTCGGTCACCCGGCAGGAATTGATGGAACCGTCAATGACCGGAGAAAACTGAGAGCGTTCATAAACCACGCCGGTAATGGTGTCCGGAAATTCATCGCTTTCCACACGGTTCAGCACCACATTGGCCACCAGAATCCGGCCCTTGATGTCACATCCCCCGGCTTCCGCCTGGACAATTCTCAGCAGTACATTATAGTCATCTGCCGAACATGAAACCACACGTTCCTGCTCTTCAGCATCCGGGGGAACCTCCACCTGCTCAAGCCCCGCAGCACTTTCCCCGGTGTTTTCGCCTCCGGGCGTCCCCGGGCCGGCCTCTGTCTCATCCGCAGAGGTTTCTGCTCCGTCTTCCGTTTCCGTATGTTCAGGTTCTGCAGACACGTTCTCTTCTGTTTCCGCAGCCGTATCGTCTTCTGTTTCGGTTGTTTCTGATGTTTCTGATTCAGGTTCTGCCGTTTCCTGCAGAAGTGTTTCCGCGGAAATCTGTTCCGTTTCCGGCTCTGTGGCAGCCTGTATCTCCTCCGGATCTGTCTCTCCCATATCTGTTTCTCCGGGCGTCTCGGCAAAGGCCACCAGCGCGTTCTTTCCTCCGCCCTGGAAATTTCCTGCGGTAAAGGCAACTACCGTCACCACAGCCACACCCGTTGTAAGTACTGCCGCATTCCGGTGCATCCGTTTGGACACATTGGTAAACAGCGACTTCACAAACTGAAAGACAGTCTGAAGAAATGAGTTCCACGCCTCCATGAAAAGCCCTCTCTTCTTCACATTCTTATTGATTTCCGGCCTGACTTCCGGCCGGTGTCTGTGATTATAGGAGACCGCATGCAAAAATGTCAAGAAGCGTTTCGTAATTTTGTTACATTTTTTCTTTGAAATTTTAAAGTTTCGTAACATTTTTAAACATTCTGCAAGATTTTATTCCGGAATTTTCCGGCTTTTTTATTCAGAATGCGAACAGGGCTTTTTTTCATTTATTACAGATTTGTTAATTTTTGTTTCCCACTCAGCCTCCACTTTCGCGGCTGTTTTATTTTATGTAAACTATTTTTCCCGTAAATCTGTGAACTTTGCCCCCACATAGGCTGCCAGTTTTTCCGGCGAAAGGATTACCTGAACCCCTCTGGTTCCCGCACTTACGGCAATTTTTTCATATTCCAGAGCCGATTCGTCAATATATGTGGGAAATTTCTTTTTCATGCCTATGGGAGAACAGCCTCCCCGCACATATCCTGTGACAGGAAGCAGATCTTTCATATGAAGCATCTCCACTTTCTTGTCCCCTGCTGCTTTTGCCGCCTTCTTAAGATTCACTTCTCCGTCCACCGGGATGCAGCAGACCAGATACCCTGTTTTTTCTCCTTTCATTACCAGAGTTTTGAACATGCTTCCGTGGTCCACCCCCATCAGATCAGCCGCATGGCTGCCTGACAGATCATTTTCATCCACCGGATATTCTTTTGCCTCATAAGGAATTCTGGCTGCATCCAGAAGTCTCATTACATTTGTTTTTGTCATTCTGTATCCTTCTTTCCTGTCCGTTTTCACCCGGTACCGTATTTTCCGGCATTCCGCCTGCCGCTGCCATCCGGCTTTCCCGCCCTTTTCTTCTATAAACAGACAGAAAAAGCGGCCGGAAAACAGGGCTGGCTCTGCACACGCCCCTCCGGCAGGCAGGTTCACCCGACATTATACCCCTGGATTTTCTGAAAATCAACCTTGCCTCCTCCCGTTTTTCTCAGAAACAAGGGTATTTCCGGATATGTGCCTGTCTTCTTGGGATTCTGCAGAAAGCGGCAGACGACAGAAATATTTCTTTTCCGCCGGCTGCCGCCATATTTCATCCCCGGATTTTTCTCTCCCGCAGATATGGTTCTTTTTATGCCAGAACCATCCGGTCATTGGCTTCTCCGCTTACTTCCTCGAACTTCAGAAGCAGATCTCTGACCGTCAGATTCTTTTTTTCCTCTCCTGCCACATCGAACACGACCTTTCCTGCATTCATCATGATCAGACGGTTTCCATGGGCAATGGCATCTTTCATATTATGAGTGATCATCAGTGTGGTCAGATGATCCCGTTCCACAATTTTATCAGTGATCTCCAGAACTTTTGCCGCTGTTTTGGGATCCAGGGCCGCCGTATGCTCGTCCAGCAGCAGAAGCCTTGGCCTTTTAAACGTGGCCATCAGAAGCGTCAGCGCCTGCCGCTGTCCGCCTGAAAGGAGCCCCACCTTGGATGTCAGGCGGTTTTCCAGGCCCAGTCCCAGAATTTTTAACTGTTCCCGGTATTCTTCCCTCTCTTTTGCGGTGATGCCTTTTCTCAGGGAGCGGAAAGTTCCCCGTCTGGCGGCCAGAGCCATGTTTTCCTCGATCTGCATGGTGGCAGCCGTTCCGGTCATGGGGTCCTGGAACACACGTCCCAGATAGCAGGCACGCTTATATTCCGGAAACTTCGTCACATTGATTCCGTCAATCTCTATGGCTCCTTCATCCACAAACCAGGTACCGGCCACTGCATTCAGCATCGTGGACTTTCCTGCTCCGTTTCCGCCGATGACCGTCACGAAATCTCCTTCATTCAGATGAAGGGAAAGACCGTCCAGAGCCGTTTTTTCATTGACGGTTCCCGGATTGAACGTCTTGCTGATCTCTCTGATATCAAGCATGAGGAGTACCTCCTTTTCTGACCGGTTTTGCAAAATATCTTCCCTTCATGTAGGGAACTGCCAGGAAGACTGCCACCACCGCAGCGGACAGCAGTTTCAGGTCATTGGAATTCAGTCCCAGCCACAGCACCACCTGCAGAACCATGTAATAGATAATGGCGCCCAGGGCCACAGACAGAAGCTTGAAAGCAAAATTGACACTGATCTTTCCGAAAATCACTTCACCGATGATCACGGCTGCCAGACCGATGACGATGGCGCCGCGGCCGGCGTTGATTTCAGAAAATCCCTGATACTGGGCGTACAGTCCGCTGGCAAAGGCCACGATTCCGTTGGACACCATAAGTCCCAGAATCTTCATCCGGTCCGTATTGATTCCCTGGGCCCGGGACATGCCCGGATTGGAGCCGGTGGCACGGATCGCACAGCCCAGCTCCGTTCCGAAAAACCAGTACAGAATGGCGATCAGCAGCGCCACCAGTACGGCAGCCACCAGAATCGTGTTTTTTGTGACAGGCACTCCCTTGATGTATCTGAGAGACACCAGCAGGTCATATTTATCCACATTCAGCGCCTGATTGGCCTTTCCGCCCATGATTCTAAGGTTTACCGAATACAGCCCCAGCTGCGTCAGAATTCCTGCAAGAATCGCCGGAATTCCCATGGCGGTATGGAGAAGTCCCGTCACAAGGCCGGCAGCAACTCCTGCCAGAAACGCGCAGATCAGTGACAGCCAGACCGGATGGCCGTTCAGGATCATCACCACGCAGACTGCACCGCCGGTGCACATGGTCCCGTCCACAGTCAGATCTGCCAGATCCAGAATTTTATAGGTGATATAGACACCGATGGCCATGATGCCCCAGATCAGTCCCTGGGCACAGGCTCCCGGCATGGCATTGAAAAGATTCATCACATCGAGGTTCAACTCTGTTTCCTCCTTCTGTCAAGTGAAATGCACCGTTCCGGCCTATTCCTCAATGGCAACGTAGTCCTCCGGCACCTGAATGCCAAGGGTCTCACAGTTGGCCGCATTGTATTTTTTCGTAACAGCAGGAGCATATTCGATGGGCATGGCGCTGACATCGGCGTCCTCTTCCAGAATCTGGCATGCCATCTCACCGGCCTTGTATCCGATATCATAATAATCAATGGACAGAGTGGCAACGCCGCAGCCGCTGCAGATGCCCTCTTCACCGGCAATGACCGGAATACCTGCCGGCAGACAGATATTGTTGATGATGCCTGTGCTGGACGCTGCCGTATTGTCTGTGGGAATGTAGATCACATCGCAGGCGGAAACCGCGTTGGTCACAACGGAGGCCAGATCATTGGAATCCGCAAATGTATAATCCGTGCAGGTATAGCCCATTTCCTCCAGGTATCCGCGGATGGTATTCACCTGATATGCGGAGTTGGCTTCAGCCGAACAGTAGAGAAGTCCCACTTTCTCTGCATCCGGAAACAGCTCCTTCAGCATTTCCGCCTGTTTGTCCAGGGGCGCCAGATCGGAGGTGCCCGAAATATTGGTTCCTGTGGAACCGGTCCAGTCATCGATATCCAGAGCCGTGGCATAATCGGTGATGGATGTGCCGAGAATCGGGATCTCATTGGTTCCGGCGGCTGCCGCCTGAAGCGCCGCCGTTCCGTTGGCCAGAATCAGGTCTGAAGACGAGGAGACAAACTGATTGATAATGGATGCGCAGGTGGCGGAGTCCCCTGCCGCGTTCTGCAGCTCGAAGGACACCCTGTCTCCCAAGGATTCTTTCAGTGCTGCCTGAAATCCTTCCGTGGCCGCATCCAGAGCCGGATGCTGGATCAGCTGGCAGATGCCCACCTGATACGTTTCCCCGTCTGCGGAATCTCCGCTCTCCTTCTCCCCGGCAGCTGAGGCCTCTCCGGACGTATCGGCCTTGGTCTGTACGGATGACGCGGAAGATTCCGCTGTCTGACTGCTGCATCCTGCTATGGATACTGCCAGCAGAACTGCTGCTGCAAGTAAAGCTGTTTTTTTCATATTGATTTCCTCCCTATTCTTTTTCGCATCAAAGTGTTGCACTTTAACGCGTATAAGTGAAACTATCTTAAACTATACTGCTGCCAGGCACTTTCGTCAAGTGTTTTATTCCGATTGCCTGTACAAAGAACACCGGACAGCGGCAGGACGGCAGATTCTGTATACGGTTTCCGGCATGTGCAGGACGGAACCGGTCTGCCTGTGCTTCCCTGCAGCAGAAAAAAGCCCGCGTCAGATACTGCCGGAGCAATACCTTCCGCGGACTCAGATACATGCAGAACTGTCCCTGTCAGAGGACACCCGGCGCTGCCGGGCTGAATTTTATCTGGCTTCTTCGTTGATGTAGTTTACAAGTCCGCCTGCAGCGATGATTTTCTGCATGAACGGAGGGAACGCCTGTCCCTTGTAGGATTCCTTTCTTGTTTTATTGTGGATCATGCCGCTGTCGAAATCAATCTCCACCTCATCACCGTCCTGAATGGCCTTTGCCGCTTCCGGACATTCAATGATGGGAAGACCGATATTGATGGCGTTCCGGTAAAAGATCCTTGCAAACGTCTCGGCAATGACGCAGCTGATTCCTGCACATTTGATGGCCAGCGGCGCGTGTTCCCTGGAAGAACCGCAGCCGAAGTTTTTCTCCGCCACGATGATATCGCCCGGTTTTACTTTATGAATAAATTCTTTATCGATGTCTTCCATGCAATGCTTTGCCAGTTCTTCTCCCTGGGTGGCATTGAGGTAGCGGGCCGGAATGATCACGTCCGTGTCCACATTGTCTCCGTATTTAAACACTCTTCCGTCTGCCTGCATAAACAATCCCTCCTATAATCCCAGTTCACAGGGACATGAAATCTTTCCTGTCACTGCACTGGCGGCTGCCACTGCGGGGCTTGCCAGATATACTTCGGAATCCACATGTCCCATGCGGCCCACAAAGTTCCTGTTGGTGGTGGAAATGCACCGTTCTCCGGCTGCCAGAATTCCCATATAGCCGCCCAGACACGGGCCGCAGGTGGGCGTGCTGACCACAGCTCCTGCCTCGATGAAAATCTCAAGGAGTCCTTCTCTCATGGCCTGGAGATAGATGGCCTGTGTGGCAGGAATCACGATACAGCGGACATTTTTGGCCACTTTCCGTCCTTTCATGATTTCCGCGGCCTGACGGATATCCTGAATCCTTCCGTTGGTACAGGAACCGATCACTGCCTGGTCAATGGCAATGTCTCCGAAGGTGCCCACTTCTTTTGTATTTTCAGGAAGATGCGGAAAAGCCACCGTGGGCTTCAGCTCTGACAGGTCTATGGTATATACCGCATCATACTGTGCATCTTCATCCGGCTCATAGATGGTGCCGGTTTTGCCGCCGTGTTCTTTTATGTATTCCAGAGTCTTTTCATCCACCGGGAAAATTCCGTTCTTTCCGCCTGCTTCAATTGCCATGTTGCAGATGGTGAAACGGTCATCCATGGTGAGATTTCTGATGCCGTCTCCGGTAAACTCCATGGACTTATAAAGAGCCCCGTCCACGCCGATCATGCCGATGATATGCAGAATCACGTCCTTTCCGCTGACCCATCTGGAAGGTTTCCCCGTCAGTTCAAACCGGATGGCAGACGGCACCTTGAACCATGCTTTTCCTGTCACCATGCCGGCAGCCATATCCGTACTGCCCACGCCTGTGGAAAATGCGCCCAGCGCCCCGTAGGTACAGGTATGGGAATCGGCTCCGATCACGGCGTCTCCGGCTGTTACCAGGCCTTTTTCCGGAAGCAGGGCATGTTCAATTCCCATGGCTCCCACATCAAAATAATTGACAATCTCATGGGCATTGGCAAAATCCCTGCAGCATTTGCAGTTTTCAGCAGATTTGATATCTTTATTGGGTATGAAATGGTCCATAACCAGAGCGATCTTTTCTTTGTCGAATACGGTCTGGTTTTTCATTTTCTTCATCTCGTTGATGGCCACCGGAGATGTGATATCATTTCCCAGTACCATATCAAGACTGGCTTCGATCAGCTGGCCTGCCTCCACATGTTCCAGTCCCGCATGGGCAGCCAGAATCTTCTGTGTCATCGTCATTCCCATATGGAAATCTCTCCCTTCCGCACTTTGAATCTGTTGACATTCTAGCACAGGTTTCACTATAATAGAAATACATAATACGAATATTAACCATGAAGAGGAGTTATAAATATGGAACAGCATCTGTCCCAGTACCGGATTTTTTATGAAGTGGCCCGCTGCGGCAATATTTCCAGAGCCGCCAAAGAACTCTACATCAGCCAGCCGGCCATCAGCAAAGCCATCAGCAAACTGGAGGAAAACCTGAGTACCCGGCTGTTTTTAAGAAATTCCCGCGGGGTACAGCTGACGCGGGAGGGCCTTGTGCTCTATCAGCATGTAAGCGCCGCTTTCGAATCCCTGGACCGCGGAGAAAAAGAACTCAAGCGGATTCATGACTTCCATATCGGGCATCTCTGTATCGGTGTCAGCAGCACCCTCTGCAAATATGTGCTGCTTCCTTATCTGAAGGGTTTCATAGAAAAGTATCCTCATGTGAATATCTCCATTGAGACCCAGTCCACGGTCCACACCCTGGACATGATCGAGGACAGGCGCATCGACGTGGGCCTGGTGGCAGAACCCAGAAACCGGAAAAATATTTATTTTTCCCCGGTCATGGAAATCCACGACGGGTTTGTCTGTACCCGGTCCTATCTGGACAATCTGCTTCTGAGAGAGGGAAAGGACACGGATATTTTCCAGACGGGAAACATCATGCTTCTGGACAGAAACAACATGACCAGGAATCATATCGACCGTTACTTTGCAGATCAGCATCTGGAAACCAACCATCTTCTGGAAGTGACCAGCATGGATCTTCTGATCGAATTTTCACGGATCGGTCTCGGCATCGGCTGTGTCATCAAGGAATTTGTCCGGGATGATCTGGATGCCGGCTCTCTCATCGAGGTCCCCCTTTCCGCTCCTGTGCCGGAACGGGTCATCGGCTTCGCCTGCACGACTCAGGATACCTCCGATACTCTCAGGGAATTTCTGAACTTCTGCAGATCCATGGGACGGCAGGTGTCCTGAGAAAATCCCGTCCGGATGACGGCAGCAGACGGGAAATAAAAAGGACGGTCTGACGCTTCCGTTGGCGGCGTCTTTCCGTCCTTTCCTTTTTTCATATATACTTTATCCGTTTTTTTTCTGCGGAAATCCGTCATCAATCCAGTCTTTGCGTATCTGCCACAGTCCTGCCTGTACGCTTCCCACACCTGTCAGATCCCCTGCCTTTATGCGCTCATGATGCCGGAACAGACGGTCCCAGCTTTTCATGATCTTTTCTTTCAGGTCCGGATAGAATCCGGTCAGCATGACTCTGGTTCCGTCGATTCCCCGGAGTGCCAGTTCCCTTCCGAATTCTTTTTCCTCTTCCTCAGACTCTCCCATATACTGAAGCCGCATGATCCTGTTCCAGTCATACATGTCAAAGAAAACCGCTTCCGACACAGGCACCTGAAGGGTCAGGGGCGGCACCTCCGGCGATGCTTCCAGACTGTACAGATCCCGGAATGCCCAGTAGGGGAATTCCGCGGCTTCCGGCTTCGGAACATAATCCGGCATACGGCTCACAAACCATCTGTATGCCGTGAGGAATACCGGCGCACTCTCTCCGTATTTTTTCCGGACATAGATTTCTTTTGAAAAACAGGCCCCGTCTTTTTCGATGGCCGCCAGTACCGGCGGCATCTGCAGGGAATAAAGAATCATTCTGTCACTGTTTCGATCCATTCTTCTCTCAGCTCCCACACGATTCCGTATTTCAGGTCATTTCCCAGAAGGATGTTCTCGTCAAACAGCCGGTCCCAGCTGTTTATGATCTCACGCTTGATCTGAGGATAGAACTGAGACATATATGCCTTGGTGTCACTGACTCCATAGGCTTCCAGCATGGCCATATGTGCGGAGGCGTCCGCATCATTTTCCGGAATATAGGAATAGTTCAGTATCTTTCCCCATTTGATGATATTTAACGGTGTAATCAGATCTTCATCCACGGAAAGTTTCAGAATCACGCTGTCTTTCCCCGGCAGCATGGTTGCTTCCCCTGTATAGGACAGCCAGACCGGATATTCCGCGTCCTGCGGCCGTGTTTCCGCTCCGGGCACATGCTTCACAAGCCAGTCGTAGGTTTCCAGCACCAGAGGTGCCTGTTCCTGAAGATCCATCTGAATATATTCTTTTTTGGCCGTATATCTTCCGTCCCGGCGCAGAAGCGCCAGAACATTCTTGTGCTGTTTGGTCCACATGGTGCGTTTTGCCATAGGATCCCTCCGTTTTTCTCAGGCCTTCATGCCTGCTGCTTCATAAAACCGTTCCAGACTTCCGTATTTGAAGATCATTTTCAGCTCGCTTCCGATGCTGACCATCATGGTCTCGTCCGGTACCTGATCTCTGGTGAACCAGCCTGCCTCGGAAAGCTCGTCTTCCTGAAGCTTTATGGTATCATCTCCGTCCAGCTCCGCAAAAAATCCGATCATCTCCGTGTCGGAAAATGCCCATGGCTGGCTTTTGTAATACCGGATATTTTTCACCTTCAGCCCCACTTCCTCCATGACTTCCCGGCGCACGGTATCTTCAAATGTCTCTCCGATCTCCACGAATCCGGCGATGAGGGCATATCCGCGGTACGGATTGTTGCTGACCCGGTATCTGGACATCAGGATCCTGTCTCCGTCGGTGATGGCCACAATAACAGCCGGAGAAATTTTGGGATATTCCACCTGTCCGCAGAAGGGGCATACCAGTGCCCGCTCGATTTTGCTGTCTTCCGTTTCGTGTCCGCAGCGCCCGCAGAATTTCCGGCTTTCTTTCCACCGGTGCAGCTGCGTAGCCGTAATTCCGGCAAATGCCTGATGAATGGGCGTCATCTTCCGGAACACGGATGTGGGACAGAGTTCATATTCACCGCCTTCTTTTCCTTCCAGAAGCCCCGTCACGTAAAAGTATCCGGTTCCGTCAATGGAAAACAGGTAATAGGCCTGTTCCTTCAGTTTTTCCTTTTCCCCGGGGAAATCGGAAAACCTGGGAATTTCATGATTTTCCCCTTCTGCTTTCCGCAGAAGTGTCTTGCTGCTTTTTATGTAGAGTACATAATCTTCATCCCGCGGCACCGGACGGCCGTAGGAAAGGTCATATCGGTGCGGTGCGATATCCTGTATCATGTCCGTTTCTCCTTACTTTTTCTGTTGGTTCTGTTTTTCCGCCGTTATGTCCATGATACGCCAGGGGACGGGATTTGTCAAACCCATGACGGCATAAAAGCTGCCGCATCCGGCACAGCCGGAGCGGCAGCTTCTTCAGGTCCTTGATTCAGCTAGTCTACAATGGTCTTTTCTGTGTTATAGTCGAAAATATGGAGTTTCTGGGTATCCATGGCAAGGCGCACCCTGTCACCGGTTCTGGCCTTGGTGGCTGCATCCACGGAAGCCACCCATCCGCTTTCTCCCAGATTGAAATAAATCAGAGCGCTGGCGCCCAGCATCTCAAACACCCGTACCTCTGCCTCAAACGCTGTTCCCGGGAATTTCTTCAGGGATTCTTCATCGCTGTGTACATCTTCCGGGCGGATTCCGAGAATCACCTTCTGTCCCACATATCCGCCGTCCTTTAATGCCTTTGCTCTTTCCGGACTGAGTACAATGCTCTGGCCTGCAAACTTCAGCACCACATTTCCGTTTTCTTCCACGGCATCTGCAGTAATCATGTTCATCTGCGGAGATCCGATGAAGCCGGCCACAAATTTATTGCAGGGATGGTCGTACAGGTTCTGGGGTGTGTCGATCTGCTGCACCACGCCGTCTTTCATGACAACGATCCGGGTACCCAGGGTCATGGCCTCTGTCTGGTCATGGGTTACATAGATAATGGTGGCTCCCAGTCTCTGGTGGAGTTTGGAAATTTCCACACGCATCTGGCCTCTCAGTTTTGCATCCAGATTGGACAGCGGCTCATCCATCAGGAATACCTTGGGATTTCTGACAATGGCACGTCCCATGGCCACCCTCTGTCGCTGTCCGCCGGAAAGGGCTCTGGGCTTTCTTTCCAGAAGGGGCTCCAGATCCAGGATTCTGGCTGCCTCACGGACGGCCCGGTCGATTTCGTCCTTGGGTCTTTTCTTGAGTTTCAGGGAGAATGCCATGTTGTCATAGACAGTCATGTGGGGATACAGGGCATAGCTCTGGAAAACCATGGCAATGTCACGGTCCTTGGGCTCCACGTCATTGACCACTTTTCCGTCAATGATCAGTTCTCCGGAAGAAATGTCCTCCAGGCCGGCAATCATCCGGAGCGTTGTGGATTTACCGCAGCCGGAGGGTCCGACAAAAATAATAAATTCCTTGTCTTCAATATCCAGATTAAAATCTTTTACTGCTTCATATCCGTTGGGATATTTTTTGCATACGTTTTTCAGCTGAACACTGGCCATATCTTTTCCTAATCCTTTCTTAATCGACTTTAAACATCCACCGGACTCCGTAAGGGGGCATCAGAACCCCTTTCGCTTCCAGCGTCTCCTCCGAAATCAAATCACGATACATGCCCGGTTCGTTGATCCAGGCGGTTTTCCCCCATGGGGAGAAATTAAACAGTCCGATAAATTTTTCCCCGTTCAGTTCTCTTACCAGACAGAGCACAGACGGGTCATAGGTATCCAGCGTCCGGACCGCGGCGGCATTCAGAAAAACCTCATGTGTTTTCCGGATCTTTTCCATTTTCACAATTCCGGAAAACAGACGGTTCTGAACGGTTCCCTTCTTTTTCCTGAGCGCTGCCTCTTTCCACTGAAAGGCCCCTCTGTGTATGTATCTGGAATCTGCTGCCTTTCTGGGATCCTCTTTATATGTGTAATCATTGAGCCGGCCCACCTCGTCTCCGCTGTAAAGCATGGGAATTCCGGACTGTGCCAGCATATAGCCATGAAGCATCAGATCACAGTCCACGGACCGCTCCAGGGCCTCTTCATCATTTCTTTCCAGGGCTGCCTCCACTCCGCAGAGAGATGCCGTGGTTCCGCAGAGTCTGGCATCTCCCAGGCGGGGATCGTCATTGTACAGCTCACCGCGGGAATCTGATCCCGGATACCTGCCGGTAAAGTAATCGTTGAGGTATTTCTTATGAGCCACCTCTTCCATGCCTCTTTCCCTGAGCCAGCCGTATTCCAGACCCCATCCGATGTCATCATGGCACCGCAGGTAATTCAGGAACACATATTCCCTGGGAAGACTGCTGACAATATCCATCTGCCGTTTCAGCAGGGACACGTCCCGGACCGCAACCGTATGCCAGGTGGTGGCCATGGTGGTCACATTGTACAGCATATGGCATTCCGGCTTTTTCACCGTTCCGAAATAGGGAACCACCTTTTCCGGTTCCATGACCACCTCACCCAGAAGCAGAACTCCGGGACACACAATCTCACAGATCATCCGCATCATTCTTACGATGCTGTGAACCTGGGGAAGGTTCCGGCAGCTGGTGCCCAGTTCCTTCCAGATATAGGGAACCGCATCGATCCGGATGATATCGATTCCTTTATTGGTCAGATTCAGAAGGAAATCCGTCATATCCTCAAAAACTGCCGGGTTTCTGTAATTCAGATCCCACTGGTAGGGATAGAATGTGGTCATCACGAATTTCCGGATATCTTCCAGCCATGTAAAGTTTCCCGGAGCTGTGGTGGGAAATACCTGAGGACATGTTTTTTCAAACTGTCCGGGGATATCATAGCTGTCATAGAAGAAATACCGGTCCTGATATTCCTTTTCTCCGTTTCTGGCCCGGAGAGCCCACTCGTGTTCGTCCGACGTGTGGTTCATGACGAAATCCAGGCAGACGCTGATGCCGCGCCTGTGGCATTCCCCGGTCAGGGACGAAAGGTCCTCCATGGTCCCCAGTCCGTCCTTTACTCTGGTGAAATCCGATACGGCATAGCCTCCGTCGTTTCTCACCTTGGGAGAGTCCAGAAGAGGCATCAGATGAATATAGCTGACTCCGCACTCCTCCAGATAATCCAGCTTCTTCTTCACTCCGTTCAGATTTCCTGCAAAAGCGTCCGTATAGAGCATCATTCCGACCATATCATTGCGCCGGTACCAGTCCGGATCCGAAATCCGCTTTTGGTCCAGCTCTTTCAGCTCTGCAGCCCTCTCGGAAAACCTGTATTCCAGCTTCCCGCAAAGCTGATGGAACAGATCCTCTTGTCCCGGATACAGCTCGCAGTAAAGCCATTTCAGTTCGTCATAATGTTTTTCCAGACGTGTCTGGAATACTTTCCTGTCATCCATTGCTACCACCTGCCTGTATGGGATAATATCTGCTCATTTCCTCGACAAATTCCGGAATTGCCTCCATGCAGATCCAGGTTCCCTTTGCCTTCAGGGAATACACCCTGGCATCCGGTCTTCCGGATGTGAAATCCATGGACCGCAAAACCTGTTCCTGCCTTCCCTCCCGGAAGGTTTCAATGTCCACACGCTCCACGTGATACACATCTTTCCGTCTGGATTTCCGGATGATCCTGGAAACTGTAAAGTCACCGTTTACATACACAAATTCATACTCAAATTTTCCCCTGCGTGTCAGGATCCAGGCTCCCACGGCCGCCGCCGCTGCCGGAAACAGCATGAATGCGGCAAAGAATACGGCATCCACCAGAAACACGACGGCTGCTGAAACCAGAACAGCCCTGACAAGCAATTCTCTTTTATCCGGGATATGGGTCACGTACCACTCCAGCACAATATCTCTCATTCCGCTTCCTGCACCATCCTCAACACAAACTGAACCGACTCATATTCACCGAGTTCCGGCGGTACCGGAATCCCCGCACTCATAAGAACCGAGCCTGAAAATGCACCTCTGTGGCCTTCCACACGGTAATATGCATTTTCATCCAGCCCCTTCAGTTTCAGATACATCTGGGGGGCATTGCCCTCCTTTTCCGTCATCACCAGACTGACCAGAGCCTTTTTCCTGTCCTTTGCCACATGTTCCCATGCCGTATAGGCACGGTCTGTGTAGGGATTCGTCAGACGGTAATAGTCTCCCTCGGAAATCAGCCGGTAATTCTTTTTATAGAACTGTACCTGCTTTCTGCAGAAGTTCTTTTCTTCTTCCGAAAGTTTCGTGGCATCCAATTCATATCCCAGGATTCCGTCCATGGCCACAATCCCTCTTGTCTTCAGGGATACGGAGCGGCCGGTCTGATGATTGGGACATACGGAAACATGGGCTTCCAGAGTATTTGCCGGATAACAGAAGGAAGTGCCGTACTGGATTTTCAGCCGGCTTACGGCATCGGTATTGTCGCTGCACCAAATCTGGGGCTGATAGTAAAGCATGGCCGGATCATAACGTCCGCCGCCGCCGCTGCAGCCGCAGAAAATAATCTCCGGATGTTTCAGGATCACCTCATCCATGATGTGATAAAGTCCCAGCACATAGCGGTGAAGGGCTTCTCCCTGTCTTTCCTTTTCCAGAACTCCCGACCACACATCGGAAATGCTCCGGTTCATATCCCATTTCACATATTCCACTTTTGCATTTTCGATGATTTCATTGATGGTTCCAATCAGATAATCACAGACATCTTTTCTGGAAAGATCCAGCACCAGCTGATTCCTTCCTCTGGTCATGGGCCGTCCGGGGGCTTTCAGACACCAGTCCGGATGGGCTCTGTAGAGTGCACTGTTTTCGGAAACCATTTCCGGTTCAATCCAGATTCCGAACTGAAGCCCCATCTGATGAATCTTCTCGGAAAGGCCGTCCAGGCCGTCTTTCAGTTTCTTTCGGTTGACGGTCCAGTCTCCCAGACTGGAATTGTCGTCGTCTCTTTTTCCGAACCAGCCGTCATCCAGAACAAAAAGGTCCACTCCCATGTCCACGGATTCTCTGGCGATATTGAGGATTTTTTCTTCATCGAAATCGAAATAAGCAGCTTCCCAGCTGTTGATCAGCACCGGTCTGGCTTTTTTTGTATAGGGAGACCGGCACAGGTTTTCCCTGTATACATCATGATACAGATGGGTCAGTCCCGTCAGCCCGTCTGCCGAATAGGCAAGGACCGCTTCCGGAGCCTGGAACTCCTCACCAGGATCCACCTGCCAGGAAAAGTCCTTGGGGTTGATTCCCATGTTGACCCGAAGCTGTGCAAACTGATCTTTCTCTGCTTCCATAAGGAAGTTTCCGCTGTAGACCAGAGAATATCCATAGCAGTCTCCCCAGTCCTCCGATGTGTTCTTCCGGCAGATAATCCCAAAGGGATTGAACTGGTGGGAAGAGGTCCCCCTGCTGCTCCCGATGGAGTGTATTCCGCTCTGAACCGGGATCCGGTTGAATTCCCGTTCCATCACATGCCTTCCGGAAAAGTAGATCAGATCGAAATCCGAATCCCTGTAATCCAGTGTCACGGACATAAGCTTTTTCAGTCTGAGACTCTGTTTTCCTCCGTTTACGAAACGGACCGTTCTGGTAATCACATTCTTTTCTTCAAAGACGCTGTAACCGAGAATCACAGCAGCTCCGCTCTCTCTGTCTTCCAGCCGGACTTCCAGTGTGTCCACGGTATCTCCGGAAGCCGCTCTGAGAGACGGCATTCCTTTGATGCAGTATTTTCCGCGGTAGATCTTATAGCCTGCCATTTTTCCGGAAAAGATGGAGCTTCCGTCCCCGTTGATTACTTCGATGCTGGGGGAACGGTAATCGCCTTTCCCGTCGGTGGAAAATTCCTGCTGCAGGAAATCCAGAGAAAATGTTCTGTCATTTCCCGCTTCATTGGGATTCGGGGAAAATCCCCGGTCCTGGAATTTCAGAAGAAAATCCAGATTTTCATCGGGAATTTTCTTTCCGTAGTAGAGATGGAGCAGATTGCCGTATCTGGTGACTTTCATCAGATACGAACTGTTTTTTGTCTCCAGTATAAAAGTCTTACTGTCTGCATTGTATTTGATCGCCATATTCTATCATCCTGTCTGTTTACTTTTACGTCTTTTTATTTTCCGCCTGTCATGGCAACGCCTTCAATGAACTGTTTCTGGAAGAACAGGTACAGTACAACCATGGGAATCATGGCCAGCAGGGATCCTGCCATCATCACCGGGAAATTGGTGCTGAACTGTCCTCTCAGGGTGGCGAGACCGGAGGAAAGGGTCATCATGTTAATATCCGTATTGACAATCAGCGGCCACATCAGGTCTCCGTATGCAAACACCGCCGTGAATACGGCCAGAGCTGCCATGGAAGACTTGGTAAGAGGCGCCATTACTTTAACAAATGTCTGCCACTGGTTGCATCCGTCCAGATATGCGGCTTCCGCAATCTCATCGGGAATTCCCAGGTATGCCTGTCTCAGGAAAAAGGTTCCGAAGGCACTGACAAGGCCGGGGAACACCAGTGCAAAAATGGTGTTGGTGAGGCCGAATCTGGCCAGCATCTGATACTGCGGAGTTATGAAAATCTGGGACGGCAGCATCATCTGAATCAGCACCAGGGAAAACAGAATGTTCTTTCCCTTGAAATTCAGCTTTGCAAATGCATAGCCTGCCATGGAAGAAAACAGTACCGCACAGACCACGCGCCAGAAAATCATCAGGGCCGTGTTTTTATACAGGGCAAGGAACGGCAGAGACGCGGTGGCATCGCTGTAGTTCTTTCCCTGCCACGCTTCCGGAAGAATGGTGGGAGGAATGATCATGCTCTCTTCCACTGTCTTGAAACTTGTGAGGAACATCCATACGAACGGGAAGACCATGATGACGGAACCGATGATAAAAAAGGCATATACACCGGCCGTACGGATCTTTCTGGATCTTTCTAATGATGAATTCATAGCCTCTCCTTTCTTTACACTTCGTAATTAACCCATTTTTTCTGTCCCCAGAACTGAACTGCCGTCACAAGACCGATCAGGGCCACAGTCCAGATCACCACAGAGGAGCCAAGGCCTCTGTTTCCGGATACGAAGGACTCCCGGTAGAACAGATACATCAGAGACTGGGCACTGGTGATGGCCGGATTGGATTCCTCGATCAGCATGTAGATCAGATCATACACCTTGATGGAGGACATGAGTCTCATGATCAGCACCACAAACAGCGTCGGAGATACCATGGGCAGCGTAATATGGAAAAACTGCTGTACCTTTGTGGCTCCGTCCAGGCTGGCAGCCTCATAATAGGACTTGGAAATATTCTGAAGTCCGGAAAGGAGCAGGACCGCATCGTATCCGATGGCGGACCAGATGGCCACAATGGCACAGGTCACCATGACGATGTTGGGATCCGTGATCCAGTTGACCTTGTTTCCGATCAGAGTGTTGATGATTCCGTATTCTGTATTGAACATCCACTTCCATACCATGGCAACTGCTGCAGGAGCCACAACCATCGGAAGGAAGAAGATGGCACGGAACACGACCCGTCCCTTGATCTTGGTGTTCAGCATGACTGCCACAATCAGGGAAAGGAAAATCCCCAGCGGCACCGTCAGAATGCAGAAGTAGATGGTATTCAGGTTTGCTCTCCAGAATTCGGCGCTGGAGAACATTTCCACGTAGTTTTCAATGCCTCTCAGTTCATAAAGTCCGAATGGCCTTGTTTTTGAGAAGCTCAGCTTGATGGTGTCAAAAAACGGATAGATATTCAGCACCAGCAGGCCGATGATCGTGGGGGCAACCATCAGATATCCCCACATGCTCTCGGACCTGGCACGTTTACCGGCATTTGCCTTTTTTCCAGCCATGTTTCACTCCCCTTTCTAGTCATCCTCGGCTGCACGTATGATGCAGTCCTGGATTGCTGCCATTCCGTCTTCAAAAGAAAGCTGACCGGAATAGATCTTCAGAAGATTTTCCGTCACCTCCGGTTTCCATACGGAACGATATTTGTTGTTTACAGACTGAACGCTGTAATCGAACATGTCCACAAAACACTCCACGTTGAGGCGGTAATCAAACTGATCAAACACATCGATCCATGTCTGCTCCAGGCCCTGATAAGCCGGAATGGCAGCTCCGGATTCGCCCTGGATTCTCTGGCCCTCTTCTGATCCGAAGAACCGGAGCACATCCTTTACCACCTCAAAATTCTTTCCTGTGGGAGAAGTTGCGTAGCAAAGGCCGTTGGAAATGGTGGCACGTCCGTCTCCGCTTGCGGGGTCCGGGCATTTGGGCAGTACTGCCACATCCCATTTGCCCTGCATATCCGGATAGTTCTGCATCTCTGACAGGATATTCCAGTTTCCTTCAAAGAACATGGCACCCTGTCCGGAGAAAAAGGCGGTTCCCGGAGAAGTCTCTGCAAAATAATTCTGATCGGGACACCAGTCATTTTTCTGAAGGTCTATGTAGAACCTCATGGCATCCAGGGTCGCCGGATTGTCAAATCCGCCTGTGATATTGTCTTCTGCCAGGATATAGCCGCCGTTCTGGTATACAAAGTTCCAGTATCCCAGCTGATCGTCCCCGTAAGCCATATATCCGTATTTGCCTGTGGCATCATAGATCTTCTGGGAAGCCTCGCACAGATCATCCCAGGTCCAGGTTTCATCCGGATAGGAAACACCGGCAGCGTCAAACATTTCCTTGTTGTAAACCAGACCTACCGTATCCTTGTCTTTGGGAACTCCGTAATACCTGCCGTCGCTGCCCTGGATATTTTTCAGAGACACTTCAGAGTAGTGTTTCTGGAAAAATTCAGGATCCTCTTCGTCGTACAGGTCTGTCAGATCCGCGATCTTTCCGTAGTCGGCATATTTCAGGATCTCATTGGTATGCATCCAGAAAATATCCGGCATCTGGTTGGAAATGGCTGCCGCTTCCAGCTTGGTCCAGTACTCGCTCCAGCTGGTCACCTGCACTTCGATCACCACATCCGGATTTTTTTCCGTATAGGCGTCGCAGATTGCCTGCATTCCATCTCTCTGGGCCACATCCCAGATCTGAAACGTCAGATGGGTCTTTCCGTCGGAAGACCCCCTGCTGCATCCGGCTGACAGAGCGCACATGGCGCCCAGAGCCGCCAGCATCAGAAACTTTTTCAGCTTCTTCACATCCCTACCTCCTCTTTTTATGGTATAGCTACAAGTTTTTGTAACAAAATTATATCAATTTCAGCAAAATGAATATATAAAAAAGAAATGCGCGAATATACCAATATGAAATATATATACTTTTTTTAAATAGTGTGGTATCATTTTGGTATATGAGGAGGGGTCCCATGCAAAAAAATTATAAGTTTGATGTATTTCAGAACGATAAAAATATTGACATTACACTTTTTCAGTACGGCTGGGAAAAGTGCCAGCCTCTTCACTCCTTCGGCCCTGCCAAGCGGAACCATTATCTGTTCCACTACATCTTTTCCGGAAAAGGATATCTGAGTTCCAATAACTCATCGGGGGATACCCAGATTTACTCTCTGGAATCCGGACAGGGCTTTCTTATCTGTCCCGGACAGGTAAATACCTATCACGCCGACAGCGTCAACCCCTGGGAGTATGCATGGGTGGAATTTGACGGCATGAAGGCTCTGGAATTCATGGAAATGGCAGGTCTGGATTATGACCATCCCGTATTCCGCATCAAAAAAAGGGAGTATCATGATTTCATAAAAGATGAAATCATGTGCATTGTGGACAATCCCTGGAATTCTCCCATCAACCAGATCGGACATCTGTACCTGTTTTTTGACGGGCTGATCCGGGGTTCTGCCGTCAGACGGCCGCTTTCCAAGGGAAAGATGAAAGATTCCTACATTAAAGAAGCGATTTCCTTCATCGAGCAGAATTACGCCAGCGATATCTCCGTGGAAGATATTGCCGATTTCTGCAATCTGAACCGTAATTATCTGAGCCGGATCTTCCGGGAAAACATGAATCAGACCCTGCAGCATTTTCTTATGTATTACCGGATGAACAAGGCTTCTGAGCTTCTGAAATTTTCTGATATGACCATCAATGAAATCGGGAAAATGTGCGGTTATCAGAATCAGCTGCATTTTTCCAGAGCGTTTAAAAATATTTTTGGCATGGCTCCCAATCACTGGAGGGAACTGAATCGTGCCGGCACCGCAGTGCCTGCGGGGAAAGGAGATGCCCCATGATGACTCAGGAATATGCAAAGGCCAGAAAACTTGCCCAGAAAGCATACCGTCAGGACCTGGCCGCCGGACGTTATCCCTATCTGAAAGTTCTGGATGAACTTCTGGCCTTCACTCCTACAGAGGGAGAAATGGATCTGGGCCTCATTGAAATTCCCCTGAAGCTGGTGGCCGGAACAAAGACCTCGGGAAGAACCAAGGCTTTCGCCAGCAATTTCATGCCGCTTCTGGAGGAATCCTCAGAATTCGCCGACAAATGGACCTCTCTGTACCAGTCCCATATCACCGAAGGCATACGGGAGCCGGTCATTGCCTGTGAATTCATGAATTCCTACTATATTATTGAAGGAAACAAGCGTGTCAGCGTTCTCAAGTTTTCCGGAGCCGTCAGCGTATCCGGTTATGTGACCCGCATCATTCCCGTCCAGGATGGTTCCGACGAAGTAACCGTTTACTATGAATTCATGGAATTCAACCGTTTCTCCGGCATCAATACCATTTATTTTTCTCAGCCGGGAAGTTTCCGGAGACTCTGCAGTCTGGTGGGCAAGACATACGGCGATCCGTGGAAAGAAGAAGAACGCCGGCTGTTCTCTTCCTGTCTCCTGCATTTTGAAACGGAATTTCTGGAAATGGAAGGAAACCGCCTTCCCATCACTGCCGGTGACGCGTTTCTTCTGTATCTGGATGTTTACGGATATGACGGCATGGTCCAAAAATCCCCGTCTGTTCTGAAAAAAGAACTGACCAACCTGTGGGACGAACTGGAGACTCTTCATCTCAAAGGCAGCATCCGCCTTGTGATGCAGCCGGAAAAAGAACCGGAAAAAAATTTCATCCAGAAGCTGATCGCCCCCGCTGTACCCAAGCTGACCGTGGGCTTTCTGTATTATAAAACCGCAGCGTCTTCCGACTGGACCTATGGTCATGATCTGGGGCGTCTGTATCTGGAAGACCGGATGTCCGACAGACTGAATATCCGTGTCTACGATCAGATCACCACAGATGAGGAAAGCTTCGAAAAAATAGAAGAAGCAATCCGGGACGGCTGCTCGGTCATCTTCACCACCTCTCCCCGGTTTCTGGGAGCCAGTGTGAAGGCAGGAATCAAATATCCCCACATCAAGATCCTCAACTGTTCCCTGAACTCCTACAGCGGGCATCTGCGAACGTATTACGGACGGCTGTATGAGGCAAAATTCCTTGTGGGCATGATGGCCGGCATTCTCACCAGAACAGATCATATCGGATATATTGCGGATTTTCCCATTTTCGGTGCCACTGCCAGCATCAATGCTTTTGCCCTGGGCGTCAAAATGGTCAATCCCACAGCCACGGTCCATCTGGTATGGTCCACGGAAAAAGACTGTGACATCAACAGAATTCTCACCGATGCCCGTGTGAGCCATATTTCCGGACGCGACATGATTGCGCCTCTCCACTCTCCCAGAAAATACGGTCTGTATGATCTGGACGAAGAAAAGGGAGGCAGCATCGCCACGGCCATCTGGCACTGGGGAAAATTTTATCAGCGGATTCTTCAGTCCATCCTCAACGGAAACTGGTCCAGAACCTCTCAGCCGGCTGCCGCAGGTTCCATCAATTACTGGTGGGGAATTTCCTCCGGAATGATCGACATGATCTGTTCCAAGGATGTTCCGCCCCGGACCAGAGAACTGGTGGATCTGGTGCGGAAACAGATCGTCAACGGAGAATTTCAGATCTTCTCCGGTGAGATCCTGGATCAGGATCACAACCTGAAAACCGCCGGCAATGAGCCGCTGACTCCGGAGCAGATCGTCAGAATGGACTGGCTCACGGACAATATTACAGGGCATATTCCTCACGTGGAAGAGCTTTGTGATGAAGCGGTTCCCATGGTACAGATCCAGGGAATTTATATGTGATAAAAGAGGCACAGCATGAAAATACTTGCAATTTCAGACAAGGAATCTCCGGCACTCTGGGATTATTTCGATGCAGGCCGGCTGGAAGACATTGATGTGATTCTTTCCTGCGGAGACCTGGATCCCAGATACCTGTCTTTCCTTACCACGTTTTTCTCCGGTCCGGTGCTCTACGTCCACGGAAATCATGACGAAGGCTATGACACCTGTCCTCCGGAAGGCTGCATCTGCATTGAGGACCGGATCTACGAATACAAAGGGGTCCGTTTTCTGGGCCTGGGCGGATCCATGCGCTATAAGCCGGGCCCCCATCAGTATACCCAGCAGGAAATGGACCGGCGCATCCGGAAACTCTGGTTTCCTCTGATGCGCCACGGCGGCTTCGATGTTCTGGTGACTCATGCACCTGCGCGGGGACTGGGAGACGGTTCCAGCCTGACTCATACAGGATTCAACGGGTTCATCCGGCTTCTGGACCGGTATTCTCCGCGTTTTTTTGTCCACGGACATATTCATCTCAACTATGGCGGTCATTCGGAACGTGTACGGCAATATAAAAATACCACCGTAATCAATGCCTATGAGCGGTATGTTTTTGACACAAAACCTGTCACCAACCCATTGACGGACAGCACATTTTCCATTATAATCGCTCTGGCAGCCATTTTCCGGTCTGTTTTTTTCCGCTAAAAAACCACTTTTTGGCATATATGTTTTATGAAAATTGTGCGCTTCGGCGCACTCTTTTTCATTTTCAGCAGGAAAGGCGGCCTGCACACCGGTCTGTTTTCCGGATCATTTCAACCCAATATGAAAGGAGCTTTTTCTGATGACAACAGAAAACAAAATGGGCGTCATGCCCGTCAACAGACTCCTGGTCAGTATGTCGGTGCCCATGATGCTCTCCATGCTGGTCCAGGCCCTTTATAATGTGGTGGACAGCATGTTCGTTGCACGTATCAGTGAAAATGCGCTGACTGCCGTCTCTCTGGCATTCCCCGCACAGAATCTGATGATTGCCGTGGCCACCGGAACCGGTGTGGGAATCAATGCCCTGCTTTCCCGGAGTCTGGGAGAAAAAAATTTCGACCATGTCAACAAAACCGCTGACAATGCCATTTTTCTCTCCCTCTGCAGTTTCGCCGTGTTTGCCCTGCTGGGAATCCTGTTTTCACGGACCTTCTTTCTTCTCCAGACAGACATCCCCGACATTGTGGAATACGGCACTTCTTACCTGACCATCTGTACAGTCTTTTCTTTCGGCCTGTTCGGCCAGGTGACATGTGAAAAACTGCTGCAGTCCACGGGAAAAACATTTTATACCATGATCACCCAGGGACTTGGTGCCATCCTGAATATTATTTTCGATCCGATTCTGATTTTCGGACTGTTCGGCTTTCCCGAAATGGGCGTGGCAGGAGCTGCCGCCGCCACGGTGTTCGGTCAGATCACTGCATTTTTCCTGGCGATTTTTCTCAACAGAACCAGAAATAAAGAGATCACCATCTCCTTTCGCGGATTTCGTCCCAGCGGCTTTATCATCAGAAATATCTACGCGGTGGGCGTTCCTTCCATCATCATGGCCTCCATCGGAAGCGTCATGACCTTCGGAATGAACAAGCTGCTGATCACCTTCAGTTCCACGGCCACAGCCGTCTTCGGCGTCTATTTCAAGCTTCAGAGCTTTGTGTTCATGCCCGTATTCGGTCTCAACAACGGAATGGTCCCCATTGTAGCCTATAACTTCGGAGCCGTGAAACCTGACCGCATTATAAAAACCGTAAAGCTCAGTATCTGCTATGCAGTGGGCATCATGCTGATGGGCTTTGCCGTTTTCCAGCTGATTCCCGACAGGCTCCTGCTGATTTTCAATGCCTCTGAAAACATGCTGTCCATCGGAATCCCTGCCCTGAGAACCATCAGTTTCAGCTTCCTGTTTGCCGGCTACTGCGTGATCTGCTCTTCCGTATTCCAGGCTCTGGCCCACGGAATGCTGAGCCTCTGGATCTCGGTGCTCCGTCAGCTGGTGGTTCTGCTTCCGACGGCATTCCTTCTTTCACGGATCGGAGGGCTCTCAGCCGTATGGTTTGCCTTTCCCGTGGCCGAAATCTGCTCCGTGACTTTTTCATCCCTGTTCCTCTGCTACATATACAAAAAGGAAATCTGTCCCCTGATGGAAAAAGCCCGGCATGCGGCTGAAACAGCCGTCCCGGACAAAAGTACTCTGTAAAATCCGTAAAAATCCCCCGGAAGCTGCCTTTCAGGCCGCTCTCCGGGGGATTTTTTATATCCGGTTGAATTTTATTCACGGCAGACTGTCTGCCCTTTTGTCTTTCACAGGACGCTCAGGCTTCCGATGCCGGTGCGTTCTCCCGTTTCCCGGTCAAACAGAATGATTCTGTTTCCTGAAAAATTCAGGCAGATTTTCTGGTCAACCGGATAATCCACGCTGCCGAATTCCACTGCCGAAAGAAGTTCCTCTCCCAGCTTCACCCGGACCGTGGTTTCCATTCCTGTGGGAAGGGTGGCATATACTGTGGCCTCCAGTTTTCCTTCTCTTCCGATGGCCACATACTCGGGACGGATTCCCACCACCGCATTGTCGCCTGTGGGACCCAGCGGTTCTTCCGCTTCAAATCTCATGGAAGTGCCGGCGACATTGAGAATCAGGCTGTTTCCTTCCCTTCCTGCAACGGATGCAGGAAGGAAGTTCATGGTGGGATTTCCCATAAAGTCCGCCACAAACAGGTTCTGCGGCTTCTGATAGATTTCCAGCGGCGGGGCAAACTGCTGGAGTTTGCCGCTTTCAATCAGGCAGACCTTGGTGGACAAAGTCATGGCTTCCAGCTGATCATGGGTCACATAGATAAACGTGGAATTGGTGTCCACATGAAGTCTTTTCAGTTCCGTCCGCATCTCGCCTCTCAGCTTGGCATCCAGGTTGGACAGCGGCTCATCCATAAACAGAACCTTCGGCTCCGGAGCCAGCGTTCTGGCAATGGCCACACGCTGCTGCTGTCCTCCGGAAAGTTCGCTGGGGTACCGGTCCGCAAACTGGCGGATCTTCAGCATGTCCAGAAGTTCCCCGACTCTTGCCTCAATTTTCGCCTTGGGCCATTTCAGGTTCTCCAGACCGAAGGCAATGTTCTTATACACTGTCATATGGGGCCATAAGGCATAGTTCTGAAACAGGAAGCCCACATCCCGCTTGTCCGGAGGAAGGTTAATTCCTTTTTCCGCGTCAAAGACGGTGACACCGTCAATGAGAATCTGGCCTTCCGTAGGGGTTTCCAGTCCGGCGATCATTCTCAGGGTTGTGGTTTTCCCGCATCCTGACGGTCCCAGCAGAGTGATGAACGACCGGTCTTCAATGACCATGTTCAGACAGTCCACGGCAACAAATTTATTTCCGAATACTTTTCTTACATTTTTCAGTACGATCTCCGGCATATCAGTTTCCTCCTACACCTTTATCAATGGATGCACCGGTCAGTTTATTGACGGTAAAATTAATAGCCAGAACCAGCACGATGATCAGCAGGTTGATGGCATTTCCATACTGACTGGCACCTTTTTCGTTATATGTCATCAGCATGGTGGTGAGAGTCTGGGTTTTGGAACTCACCAGCATGACAAACAGGGACAGTTCCCGCATACAGGACACAAACGGCAGCAGAAATCCGGAAATAATGCTGGCTTTCTGAATGGGAATGATGATTTTCGTCATTCGTTTCCACCAGGAGACTCCGAATATGGCTGCCGCTTCTTCTATCTCCGGAGAAAGCTGCAGCATGGCGTTGGTGCCTGATTTCGTGGCAAACGGCAGGTATTTCACAGATCCCACCAGGACCAGTACCAGGAAGGAATTGGCCAGGAAGGAAAAGTTGGAGGCAATGGCCAGGTAAATGGCGCCGAATGCCATGGCCGGAATCAGATACGGGAAGAAGGACAGCCCGCTGACCCATTTGGACAGCCTGGTACCTCTTCTTCTTACCACCGCATACCCGATGATGACACCGCAGGAACCGGCAATCAGGGCACAGCAGGCAGAAAGTTTCAGGGAGTTGGTCAGCGCGGACCAGATGGCCGGGTCTTTGAGAATTCCTGAGTCTCCCACCGTAGTGGATACGGAACCGGATTCACCGATCCAGTAATTCAGCGTCATATTGGCGGCGCTGTAATCTCCTGCCTTGATGATCACAGATTCAAGGGCAAAGGAAATCAGAGGCATGATACAGACAAACAGAAGAATGACACAGAGAATGCCTGATACCACGTACCGTCCCGCATGAAGTTTTACCAGGGAAATCTGGGATGATTTTCCTGTGATGGTGGTATAGGATTTTCTGGAGCCGGTCAGAAGGCTGTTGGCCATCATGATGAAAGCTCCCAGAATCACCATAAACAGGGCAATGATATAAGCCTGGCCGATGGCCGTTGTCTGCAAGGTTTTCATTTTGGTCGTCAGTACATAAAAGTTCACCGGCGATCCCAGATAAATGGGAACCGCATAAGACCCCATAACACTGGCAAAGGCCAGAAGGAAGGTGGAAAGAATGGCTGGCTTCACAATGGGAAGCGTAATCTTCACAAGAATTCTCCACCTGGGTGTTTTCAGAATCGTGGCTGCCTCTTCCAGGTTGGCGTCCATATTTCTCAGGATGCCTCCGATAAAGATATAGGCAAACGGGGCATAGTGAAGTCCGGATACGATGACCATGGGAAGCAGTCCGTAAACAAACCACTCCGGAGCGCAGAATCCGGTGAGGGAGTAGACAAATCCCGGCGAACCGGTTCCCACCGTGGGATTTTTAAACATATTGAGCCAGAACAGGGCCAGAGTCCAGGACGGCATGATATAGGGAAAAATGAATACGGTTGAGATGAATTTTTTGGCTTTCATGTCTGATCTGGTAACCAGCCATGCAACCGTGCCGCCGAAGACCAGCGCAAACAATGCCGAAAGAGTCGCCAGCACGACGGAATTCAGCATCGGCCGGAAAAAGTTGATCTGGCTGTACTGATGGGTCTCCGTAAAAAGAAGCTTTTTCCAGCTTCCCAGGGTCAGGTCGCCTTTTTTCAGTCCCGGAAGCACTGTGGCATCTGTGGCATGTACGATGAAGGTATGATGGACCAGCTCACAGAGCGGATACAGCGTCAGAAGCACCAGAAGGACTGAAAAAAAGACCAGTATGACATTGGCAGGCTTGGAAAAAAAAGCCTTTGCGTGATTTCTGATTTTATTCATGGTTCACTCCAGTCCGCATATCATATGCGATTCATTGTTCTGCAGGAAAAGGGAGCCGCAGCCCCTTCCGGGTCAGAATCCTGCGGCTCCCTTTTTACATCATGGTCTTTTCTACTGGATACAGTAGGTGATGAAATCCAGAACACCGCCTGCGTATGCCTCCGGCAGATATTCCGGGTCTTCCACAACCAGACAGTCTTTCCAGAAGGAAAGTTCCCTGTCTCCCTCCAGCGGGGCAATGGTCATATTGGTGGAATATGTTCCGATATCTGCTGCCTTTGTCTGGAATGCGGACATGAAACCGTCTTCCGTCATCAGGAAATAGATAAACAGTTTTGCCGTGTACGGACGATCCGTACTGGTCACCATCTGCAGATACATGGGATACATGAACCCTGAAAATCCTTCGGGCTGCGGATCGTCGTAGGCAGCCACGGAAAGTTTGCTCTGGTCCACGCTGTCATCGCGGAGCTTGGAATATACAAACAGTCCCATGTTTCCTCCGAGGCCGTTGGAAAGCTCTGTGGCAATATCGCCGTCTCCTGATCCGAATGTCACATTGGCCAGGAAATCCTTGATGAACTGGTATCCAGCATTTTCGCAGTCCTCATCCAGCTCGATGTCTTTTCCATAATAATCCTTATAGGCTTCCGCCAGTTTTCCGGACCACTCTTCATTGGTAAGCATGGCCAGGAAGTTCTTATTGACGGATTCCTTGCTGATGTCCTTCATGAAGGTCTTACCCTTGGCAGCGTCTTCTGTCAGTTCCCAGACATTGGAGATGCCCTCTCCGCCGTCTGTATTGTTATAGATGAAAAGTTTGTTGTAATAGTAGCATACAAGCGGAGACTGATCTTCTTCGATGATGTCTTCCTGGAGATACGGCGGCACATAGTTGGTCACATAGTCATAGTTTACCAGCTGTGTCTGGAACAGATAGGAATCCTGCATCAGAACCACATCGGCCGTATCCTTGGATCCGGCTTCCAGTTCCGTGGTCAGTTTTGTATACAGGTCCTGACCGCTCTCATTGTAGTACTCTCCTTCGATTCCATATGTCTCTTTAAAGGCATCCAGCGCTTTCTCAATACGGCTTGTGGGCGCGTAAACCATGAAGCTTCCGGCACCTTCTGCAGCTGCCTCATCCTGAGCAGCCTTTACCAGTTCCTCCAGAGTCATGTCCTCTTCTGCTGCCTCTGCGGCAGCTTCTGTCTCAGTTTCCGTTCCGGCTGCCGTGGTCTCTGCTGCAGCCGCTGTGGTTTCTGCGGTATCTTTGGACCCGCATGCACATAATGACAAAACCATTGCAGCAGCTGTCAGACAGGCCCATGCACGTCTTCTTCTTCTCATAGTACCCCTCCTCAAAAATTGATACTTTTATTTTAATCAACTTTTTTCCGGCTGCGAATGGACAATTTTGACATTTCTCTTGAAAAAATTGACATTAATATGTTTTTTTCAGTTCCTGATAGTCACTGGGGGACATATCCATGATTTTTTTGAACGTCATGGAAAAATAATTGCTGTCGGAATAGCCCACCTGCTCTGCCGCTTCTGACACCTTCATGGGAAAGTTGGCCAGAAGTCCGGCGGCCACATGAATCCTGTAGTTGGTCAGATACTGGCCAAAGGTGTATCCTGTTTCCTTTTTGAACAGCCTGCAGAAATAGGCTTCGCTGAGATTCAGTCCCTCTGCCACCTCGTTCACCAGAATCTCCTCCGCATAATGTTCCCTCACATAGGATATGGCCTTTTTTATGTACATGTTTCCGGCAGAAAGTTCCTCCTCCGTCAGAAGCATGGTCTTTGCGGTCTCTTCATCCACTTTCCGCAGTTTGATCCTTACTTTTCTGATACACGCCTCCAGTTCCTCATAACGGAACGGTTTCAGAAGATAATCCATGGCTTCCAGCTTCAGTGCACTGTGTACGTATGTGAATTTCTGATGAGCCGTCAGGAAAATAAACTCCGCCCGGCACTGCTTGCTTTTCAGGATCTTTACCATTTCCAGCCCGTCAGTCACCGGCATTTCGATGTCCGCAATCACCAGATCCGGCCGCGTTCTCTCAATGACCTCCACGCCTTCGCGGCCGTTGGATGCCTCTCCGACGATCTCACATCCAAGTTCTTTCCAGTCAAAGGTCTGAATAATCCCTTTCCTTACGTAATATTCATCTTCCACAATCACCACTTTAAGTATTTCCATCTGTGTTCTCCTGAAACTCTTTTTCCGGCTGTTCCCACGGTTCCGCAGGAAGACACACCTCCACCCGGACTCCGTTTCTGTTTTCCAGTCTGATCCCGTATCGGCCTCCGTAAATCAGCCTGAGCCTTCTGTGGACATTGTACAGCCCCAGATGGGCACTCTGATTTTCACTCTGTTCCAGATTCAGCGTGATTTTTTTCAGAAGTTCCTCGTCCATTCCCACACCGTCATCCCGGCATACGAACCAGAGGACTCCGTCTTTCTGCCTGCCTTCCAGCACTGTCTCCAGATGCTCCCTGTCTCCGAATCCATATTTGATGGAGTTTTCTATAAGAGGCTGAAGAAGGAGTTTCGGCATCAGCAGATTTTCCACCCCCGGCTCCAGATCAATCCGGTAATCAAACCGTTCCCGGAATCTCACCTTGACAATTTCCAGATAAAGCCGGATATGTTCCAGATCTTCCGATACTGTGACTTTTTCACTGGTGTTGCTGGTGTTATACCGCAGAAGCTCCGACAGGGACACGGTCATAAACTCTGCCAGGTCTGCATCCAGTCTGCACATGTACCGGATATTGTCCAGCGTATTGAAAAGGAAATGAGAGTTGAACTGGGATTCCAGCCTCTTTACCCTGGAATAGGCCACTGCCTCTGCAAGCTTCCGGTTGGCTTCGATCTGATGTTTCAGGCTGTCCAGCATCCCGTTATAGCATCTTCCTATATTTTCAAATTCCGTACTGCTTTTCAGATCCAGGCGTGCGTCCAGATTTCCGTCCATCACCTGCTTGAGAGCGGCATTCAGATCCCTGATATCCGATGTGCTCTTTTCAGCCATGCGCTCTGCCGATTTCCATGTGACAAAAAAGACCACCAGCAGTACGATAAAACAGGTGGCCAGCACGGTGGCCAGCACAACGGCCCCGTCGGTAAAATCGGTGATGGTGATGACAGACAGGGCATCGCCCAGTACCGGTGTTCTGGTCATATAGTAGCATCCTTCACTGCCGAAGCGGAACCCGCCGGGGCCGTCTGCCCTTTTGTCCAGACGGCCCACCGCATCCACAAAGGTATAGCTGTCTGACTCAAAGACCCAGCCGTCCTGATCTGCCAGAAGATTTCTCTGTATGTGTGAAGAAAGAACCTGGGAAAATTCCCGGCTGGAAAAGGAAAGAACCAGGTATCCCGTCCGTACTCCGGAATCCCGGACAGCCCGGCCCATATGTATCCGGCGGTCGCTTCCCATGGAATTGACCACCACTTCCGTTTCTCCGTTTCCATTTTCCAGACGGCTGAGAATCTGCCATTTTTTTCCGGTTTCGCTTCTCAGATTTCCCTGCACGTCCTCCTCTGTACTGACACAGACATTCAGATCCGTATCCAGAATATACAGGTCCGCTTCATATCCGGTTTCCACCGATGACTGATAGAGCAGTCTGATTATTTTCTGACGTTTGGTGGAAGAGGTCATGGGGTCCACCACTTCCGGAAATTCCGAAAGCTCTGTAAGAAGGTTTTCATAATTTTCAAAGGCCCGGCTGAGACTTTCCGAAATTTCCCGGCTTGTCTGCCGGTTTTTCCGTATGATTGAGGACGTCCCTGCAGCCAGGGCAATGATAAGGGCGACCAGCATCAGTTCCAGAACCGGATTCAGCGCGTACCTCAGAAACATCCGTTTCAGGTTCCACTGGAATGAACGGACAGATTGGTTTTTCATATATACCGCCTGGCTCCTTTTTCCTGTGTTCGTATACTACTTCTTTGCTTTTTCCTGTATTTCCTGTTTTCCGCACGTTCCGGGAACACCGGCACATCCCGTGACACCTGTGCCCCCTGCCAGACCGGCTTTAACGGTTCCCGTCTGCCTCCCCGGCCTTTCCGCCGGCCTTCCTGTCTTTCAGAAATTCCATGAACTCTTCATCTTCTGCTTCCCTCTGCTTTTCTGTCGGCGTTACAAGTGCCCCCAGAATTCCCGCCGTCAGAAAAAACAGCAGGAGTCCGGCTGCCGCCATTCCGATTGCTGACATGAATTTCACCCCGGCTCTCTTCCCGATCTGATCCTTTCTTCCGGATTATTCCCGGAACCTCCCGGTTTTAACCCATGGCACAGCTATATTTTTTCCAGACGTTCCTTCAGGCAGAGAAGAGCCTGTACGAGAATTGCCCCGTGATCCACCGCTATCTTCCTGCTTTCTTTCACATTCCAGTTCATTGCGGGCAGCAGCCGGCTGCCGGAACGGGTGACCTCCACCGTGGCACCGGTGCGGATTCCATGCGCTTCATTGAAAAGCTCCAGTTCCCAGATCTCAGAACAGTCTCCTGCCTTCTTTTTTTCCAGTTTCACATCCATCCAGAGGGCATCTGCCGCATCATCTCCTGCGCGTACCGGCAGATCGCCTTCAGCCAGTGCCAGAAATGAGGTGGTGATAACACGCCACCGGGGATCTCTGTCACAGGCTCCCCAGGTATGCATCTGCTCAAGCGGAAGTCCGGCGATTCCGGTCTCTTCTTCCAGTTCCCTGGCAGCACCCTTTTCCAGGTCCTCCCGGATTTCCACAAATCCGCCGGGAAGTGCCCAGAAACCGATGCTGGGATGATTGCTTCGTTTTACCATCAGCACCTGAACCGGCTGTCCCCATCGCTCCAGTTTCTCCCGGCATCTCACCACCACAATGTCCGTGGTATTGCAGGGGGAATCATATTTCTTCGGGTCATAGGCATCCAGAAATTCTTCCAGGCTCTGCCCTGCCCTGTTTTTTTCTCCGGTTCCGTAAAACCGCTTCAGATCATTTAAATATGCCATACCATACTCCTTTTGCCATAGATCCGTTCCCTTCCGTTTACCGGCCTCCGGAATATTTTCCTGAATCTGTTATTATCTGTTTTTTATTTCTTTTTTCTCAGTTTGGCCACAAAGAATCCCTCATACAGCGCATCGGGGCATATGCAGAGCACACCTTCCATGGTCACCGGAAGCATCGGAACTCCCGGCAGGGATTCAGCGCTCAGAGGAACCATTTCAGCCATTCCCGAGGCCACGGCGGCCTTCACGGCTTCCTCGTTTTCCTCTTTCAGGACAGAGCAGGTGGAATAAATCATTTCACATCCCGGTTTCAGCAGTTCCAGAGCTTTTTTCAGCAGCTGTCTCTGACTCTTTACACATTTTTTCAGAAAATCCCCCGTAAAACGGACAGGGGGCCTGTTTTCAGAAAGCAGAATGGTGCCGCTGCCGCTGCAGGGCGCATCCAGAAGGATTTTATCAAAAGAAAAAAAGCTGTCCAGTTTTCTGGCATCCTCCACCATGACATACGCCCCTGCGGCTCCCTGCTTTTCCAGATTATATCTGAGCCGTTCCGCCCGGATTCTGTCCCGCTCACAGGCGGTGATCTGCGCCCGCCCTCCGGACAGCGCTGCCATCTGTGTGGTTTTTCCGCCCGGCGCCGCCGCCATGTCCAGAATACACTCTCCCGCTCCGGGATTCATAAAAACCGGCGGAATCATGGAGGAAAGGCTCTGAAGATAGATTTCTCCGTTTCTGTACATTTCCGTTTCCTGTACCGCCTTCTCCCTGACTCCGCACAGAATCAGCGCATCCGGATACCAGGCTGTCTGCCTGCAGGGGATTCCCATCTGTTCCAGTTCCTTTTCCACCTTTTCCCGGGTGGTTTTCAGCGTGTTCGCCCGCAGCGTGACCGGCCTCTCTTCCATGTAGCCTGTCAGGATCCGTTCCATGTTCTGCCCGTCGTACTGCTTCTTCAGTGTATCATATAAAAATTCCGGTATCTTCGTTTCCATCTGACTCCTCCATACATCTGTATTCTCCGATTATATCAGCGTATGGGAGGAAAAGTCAATTCCATGCCGGTTCCTTTCCCGCACTGCTTATGCTGATTTATCCTATGACTGCATCCGGATTTTATGCCATATACGGCACGCAAAAAGTATCTCTCGCTCTATATTTTGAAACCTGCTGTACTGAAATGCACACGGAATTCCAAGGTACAGGAAAGATTCCCGTTTTGCAGAATTCTCCGCCGGCAGGCTGCTGCTGCAGAACTTCTCATCCTGTCACAGAGGGATCCGCGCAGCGCATTGGATGATGCAGGAAATAAACCTTCCCGTATCACATAAAAAAGCGGCCCCCGGCCGCCGGATCTGAAATCCGGTTTTGGGGGACCGCTCCTGTTTATATAGAATTCCGGCTGTTGTTTCCGTCATCAGCCTTCAATGGCAATATACTTTTTCTCAGGAACTGCAGGTTTTACTTCTTTCTTCGGAACAAACAGTCTCAGGATACCATGCTTGAATTCTCCCTTGATGTCTTCCTGGGTCAGATCTTCGCCCACATAAAAGCTGCGCTCGCAGGCTCCTGCATAACGTTCCCTGCGGATATATCTGCCGGTTTCTTTCTCCTGCTCATCCTGATCCAGGCCTTTGGCGGCGCTGACAGTAAGGCAGCCGTTTTCCAGGGAAACTTTGATCTGATCTTTTTTGAATCCCGGCAGTTCCATCTCCAGTTCATAACCGGAATCGGATTCCTTGATATCGGTCTTCATCAGATTGCGGCCGTGTCTGCCATAAAGTTTCTTTTCTGCTTTCCTTGTATCCCTGTCATCAAAGAACGGGAAATCATTCATAAAATCATCAAACAGGTTATCACTGAAAATGCTGGGCATCAACATAAAACTTCCTCCTTTTGTCCGGTCTATGCCGGATCCTGTCTGTTTTTCATATTTTTCAAGGTATCTCTGTGCTCTGATCGTACTCTCCTCCCGGAATTACCGGAAAGCGGCATCAGCCTTCAATTGAAATGTACTTTCTGCTGTCTTCCACAGCCTGCGGTTCTTTCTTGGGCACCGCAATGATCAGAGTTCCGTTGTCAAATTTCGCCTTGATATCTTCTTCCGTGATCTGGTCTCCAACATAGAAGCTTCTGCTGCAGGAACCGCTGTACCGCTCTCTGCGGATATACCGGCCTTCACTGTCTTTCTCATCCTTATCGGATCTGGACACTGCGCTGACTGTCAGATATCCGTCTTTCAGCTCTGCCTTTACGTTTTCCTTTTTCACTCCAGGAAGGTTCATGACGATTTCGTATCCGTCCTTGGTATCTTTGATATCGGTACGCATCAGATCAGTTCCTGCTGATGTGTATGACGGAAATGAACTTCCAAAGAAATCATCCAATAAATTTTCTCCAAAAATGCTGGGCATCAACATAACTCATCTCTCCTTTTCTATCTTATATATACTTATTTCTGAATTCCGGAACCGGAGCGGGAGATCCGGGAACTTCTGCTTCAGGACTTTTGCTTTTTGAGTTTCCTGCTGTTCCTTTTCTCTCTTCCTTTGTTCTATCCATGTTATAACACGTATTATTAGCACTGTCAAGAGGTGAGTGCTAATTATTTGTGAAAAATCTGTGAACTCTGTTTTTCTTTTCATCGCATATCATAAAAAATGCCGCCTCCCGGGAAACCTTCTCCCCGGTAAGCGGCATTCACACACCGGATTCACCTTCAGTAGATATCTCTGTTCTTTTTCTGTTCAGCTACTGAAAAATCAGATTCCTCAGAGGAATCATTTCTTCTATCCACTCCTGCTTTTCTCTGTCATAAAATTTTGTGTCTGAATTTACTGCAAAGGGAATCCCTGCATGTTCCAGACTGTCACACATGAATCCGGCAAAAACCATCTGTTCTTCCAGACTGTAATCGTTCCCGTCATTATAGTTTCCCGGCATCCATGCGCCGACCCATGTGGGAATTCCGGTCTGCATCTGCCAGTCCAAAGCAGATTTTATTTTATCTTCGATCCGTTTCTTTTCCTGCTCCGTACCAACTGTCCACAACTTCTTTTCATTGGTCCTGCTGGGGCCAGCCGCATAAAAATGCCATTCCGCCATCAGATATCCGTTCCCTGCCGAAGGAATCTTCAATTCACTCAGATAAGCCGGGTCTGAACGCAGGCGGGGAGACATCATGATGATACGGTCCGGGTTCGTCTCACGGATTGCGGCCACACACTGTTCGATCATGCGATTCAGCATTTCCGGCTGACGGTTAAGCGCATCTGAGCTCTCTATCAGCAGATCAAAGGACAGAAGATGGGATTTATTCTGATATCGCTCTGCAGCCGTACGCCACCAGGCTGTCACCCCGTCAATGGTTTCCTGGCAGGGATTATTCTTAAATTCATCTGCCTGATATGCCAGTACGGGAATCAGGCCATTGCTCAGGCAGTCATGGATCTGCCGGTCAAGTCCTTCCAGAAGTTCCTCGTCCAGATCATCCTTTACCCGGATTCTTACATGTTTGATCCCCGCCTGCCGGAAATCCGCGGCTGTCTTTGATGTATAATAATTCTTTCCGTCTTTTGTTTTGGACCAGTCCACATCCATGCCGCGGCCAAGCATCTGCTGATAATCCCACGGCTCAATTGCCTGATCCTGGTCCTGAAACATGCCCTGAATATAGGAGCCGTCCTTTCCCACCACATAGCCGTCCGGAGTAATTTCATTGACTGCCATGTATCCGTTTTCATCAAAGTAATACCATTTTCCGTCAGTATCCTTCATCCATCCGCTGCTGACATAGGTTCCGTCTTCCTGGAGATACTGCCAGAATTCACCGTTCCTTTGCCACTGCCCTCCATAAGCAGGAAACACTGTATACACCAGAATCAATGCCGAAGCAGCACAAATCCATATTTTTTTCATCCTGAATCGTCCTTTTTTATTTCTATCCTATCATAAAGACTTCTGCCCGGACAAGAATTTCTGCATGACGGTTTTCTTACAGTTTTTCCGGTTCTGTTATGAAATCTTTAAGAAAATACCTGTATATCTCTCCTATTCCGTCTGGCCTTCCATCTGAAATTCCAGAGATACAAGTCCATAGGACTGATACAGGCGGACTGCCTTGTTTTCCTCTTTCCATACCACCGCTGTTGTACCGGTTTCGCTGGCTCCTTCTTCCCGTTCATCCGGCTGGCCCAGAATTTCCGTCAGCATTCCCTCGTACTCCGACGCGTCTTCCTGTTCCAGCTGCATGGTTACCGTTGTGATACGCCTGCTGTCATCACAGAGGGTACCTGCCTGAACCTTTTCCCCAAACAGTTCCACTTCATAGATTCTGCCGATGAAAATACCGCTGTCCGTGACATTTTCCTGCCCGCCTTCCAGAATTTCTTCTGACTCTTCATCTGTCTTTCCCAGCATGGATAAAAATGTCTCAATGGCAGACTCCGTCTTTTCCAGCGTACTGGTTTCTGCGGTTTCTCCCTGGCCTTCTTCGTTTTCCGTTTCTGATGCCTCTGTCTCTTCCTTCAGTGTCTCTGTTTCCTCTGCGGAAACCGTGATTTCAGTTTCCGCGGCAGCTGAGGAATCCGTCTGAAGTCCGGAAGTTTCCTTTTCCATGCCGCACGCACTCAATGCCACCATAAGTCCCAGGCAGATGCCTGCATATATTTTTTTCTTCATAATTTTTATCCTCCTTTTTCTATTCCGGTCTCTCACTGCTGAGGCAGTGATCCACGGTAAAGCTGCCATCCAGAATTCCCTGTTCTGTCAGATCTGACAGTCTTTTTTCCGCCTCTTCCCTGCTTTCAAACGCTCCGATGGAAACAATATATTTATCATCCCTGGTTTCCGCAATGGTTCCGTTTACATGGGAAAGCTGTTCAGCCAGCAGAGCCAGTCCCTCGGTCATGTCCATTTTTTCACTCCGCAGGAACCACACCTCACGTTCCTGGTTTTCATTGTAAAACATCCGGATCTGCAGTCCTCCGGGTTCTTCATATTCCGTCACTTCGAATCCCGTGTCCGGCTGAAGTTCCAGAACCAGCCGCACGGCAGAATCATCCAGAATCATTTCCCGGTACGCCGTTTTCACATAGGACGAGGCTTCTGCCTCCCGGATCCAGGTTTCCGGGTCAAATTTTCTGACACCATATACGGTAATCACCAGCCGGTCCGGCGCTTCCAGTCTTTCTACTTTGTATGCCGGCGTTTTCTCCGTCTGATCTGCCGAATCTCTTTTCTGGAAATACAGATTCAGGCTTTCTTCATTTCCCATGGCTTTCAGTTCTGTTCCGTCTGTTGCCGTTCCGCCTGTTCCCACATGGAATACCTGTACCACGCTTCCCAGCACCGGTACTTCCAGAAGCGCTCCGTATACGGAAGGGATATTGGACGTCAGAAGAACTGCAGCAAATACCATGGCTGTTCCTGCCATTTTCCTCCGGGCCGCATTTCTCTTTCCGGCCCGCTTTCTTACCTGATCCATCATACCGGAAAGTTCATCCGGAATTTCTATTTCATCATACCCCTTTTTCATGTGCTTCCGCTGCCTCCTTTTCTCTTATTTTTTTCAGAAGCCGGTAGATTCTTGTTTTCACCGTGTTCTCCGGCATGGAAAGAATCCCGGCAATTTCCCGGAAACTGCGTTCCTCAAAATATTTGAGAATCAGCAGGGTCCGGTCATCCGCGGACAGTCCGTCCAGATACCGGTAGACATCCATCCCGTCTTCTGCATTCCGGAACAGTGCCTCATCCTCCGGCAGAGCATATTCTTCATAGGAAACCCACCGCTTCTGATATTTCAGGAAACGGTATGCTTCATATATGATAATCCGGCACATCCATGTGTCAAAATATTCCGGATTTCTCAGCTGATGTCTCCGGCAGTATCCCCGGTATGTGGCTTCTGAAAGGATTTCCAGTGCATCGTGCTCATTTTTCGTATAGCAGTATGCCAGACGGTAATATTTTTCCCTGGACGCCTCCCATTGCTCTGCAAACTGTTCTTTTGTCAAACCTGTAAAACCGAACACATTTTTTTCCTCCGCTCCAGCTGTCTTTCATTAATTAGAGTATCCAGCCGCTGCAATAGTTTCACTTTTTTCATTTATTTCCGAAACATTTTCCGATGACTTGAATTTTCCCGTTCCTTGCGTTAAAGTTATGGTACGCGGCACAGGATTCCGTGTGTCCAAATAAACAGGAAAGGCAGGAACTGCATACATGTTTTCATTCAGCGGCATGTCTGTACAGATGTCTGTTATTTTTGCAATCGCTGCCACCGGCTATCTGCTGGGGCGTATCCGTGTGAAGGGCGTCTCCCTTGGAACCTCCGGGGTCTTTCTCACCGGACTGATTTTCGGTCACTTCGGCGTCTCCGTTTCCAAGGACATTCAGACTCTGGGGCTGCTGTTTTTCATTACATCCGTAGCGCTCAGCGCAGGCCCTACTTTTTTCCATCAGCTGAAGAGCAATGGACGTTCCTACTGCATCCTCTGCATCGCCACTGCTCTGACAGGATCTCTTGTCTGCACTCTGATGATTTTTGCTGCCGGCATCGACCGGCCTCTGGCTGTGGGAATGATGGCAGGTGCTTTTACCACTTCGCCTGGTCTGGCGGCAGCTCAGGAAGCGGTTTCCGATCCTGCCTCTGTCTCCAGCGTTGCCAGCGGATACGGCATTATTTATCCTGTGGGCGTGATCTGCAAAGTGATCTTTATTCAGTTGATACCTAGGATTCTTCATGCCGATATGGCATATGAATGTTCAAAGATTGCGCCGCCGGAGGGCAATGCTTCTGTTTCCTCCTACCATGCGGCGCCCATAGAGAAATGGGGACTGTTTTCATTTGCCGTTACGGTTCTTCTGGGGGCCGTGCTGGGATCCATTACTCTTCCCCTGCCGGGCGGTGCCTCCTTCTGCCTGGGAATTTCAGGAGGCCCTCTCATTGTCGGCCTGCTGATCGGTCATATGGGCCATATCGGGCCCGTGGACCTGCGGCCGAATCCTGCGCTTTACGGTCCTGCCAAGGAAATTGGCCTGATGATGTTTTTTGCCGCTGCCGGGGCAGACGGAGGTCACAGCCTGGCCCGTATTCTCTCCGAATATGGTCCCGGCCTGCTTGTCTGCGGCGCCCTTCTGGCAGTCATTCCCATGATGACCGGTTTCTTTTTATTCCGGAAATTCCTGAACCTGCCCCTTCTCAGCGGGCTCGGTTCCCTGACTGCCAGCATGACCAGCACTCCTGCTCTCGCCATGCTGGTGGATCTGGCAGGCACCGACGATGTGGCGGCCTCCTATGCGGCAACCTACCCCATCGCCCTTATCACTCTGGTAATCACCATGCAGCTGCTGGTCAATCTGTGACCTGCTCCGCTTCTGCTGTGATCCTTTATAAGTATGCTTCAGCTCCGGTTTTCTGCCGGAGCTGTTTTCCTTTTCTCTGTCTTTTCTGTACTTCTGTACTTCTCTTTCATTTCTTCCGGAAAATCCGTTCTTTCAGGTAATCCGGAAGCCCTTTTTCATTTTCTCAGAAACCGCTGATTTCCAGAATATCATCCAGACAGATTCTCTGCCCGTCTTCCATTGTGAGCATTCTTCCTGTACGGTCCACTTTTTTCACCGTACCGGTGATGGTTTCGTAACTGCCTCCCTTTTTTCTTCCATCCGGTACAAAGTATGTCACGGTCACTGCCGTCTGTCCTGTCCGTTTCCTCTCCAGGTCTTCCCAGGTCCGGTCCAGCAGTTCCAGCATATTCTCATCCAGTTCTTCCTTTTCCTCTGTATATCTTCCCGTTTCCCTGACTGCGTCCCCATATCCGGTAAGAGCCGCGAAAGGCGAAAACTGTGCTGCCCGGTCCGAAACCGGCATTCTCGGATGGGTTTCCGACACATGATGGGGCAGATGAATCAGATCCTCATAAGGGTTCTTCATGCCTTATGCCCTCCAATCTGCTCATTGCGCTGTTTTCCGGTGGCTCCCTGCTGCAGATTGAGCCCCTTCAGAATTGCATTCTTCCCAAATTTCTTTTTAATGTCCAGCATGGCTTCCTGCATCTTCCTTTCCCGTTCCAGCGCTGTCCGTTCTTTTTCCTGCTGCTTCTCCCGTGCTGCATAATCCGTGAAAAGATCCAGCTGTTCGAAGTTCTCTTCTCCATGAGGTATGCTTTCCTCATCCATCACCTGCTGTGCGGCAATGGTGATCCTTCTTATCAGGAGACCGGGATCCGCGATCCTTCTGTACAGCTCGGCCGCTGCCTCCGTCAGCCGTCTGGCCGAAGACGTGGGACCGCCTTCCAGATGGATGGTTCCATGGGCATGTTTCGGCACATCGCGCCCATAGCGGTCCGTGGCAATATCCCCGGAATATTGTTTCCTCCGTTCCGGATCCCGGAGATTTTCCATATCATACCCTACCGTCAGCGTAATCTGCTCTGTCACCAGCCGTCTGGCCACCAGGTCCAGGGAAAGCTGATCCGCCATCTCCCGCACCACAAGATCCGCCTTTTCAAAAGGATATGGTTCATGGAGGACCTGTCCTGCTCCCACGCTGCTGCTTTCCGGTTTATACTCCCTGATATCCTTTATGGTGCAGGGTTCCCATCCCCAGGCATGATCGATCAGAAGTTCCGCATTGACGCCGAACATCCTGTACAGGAGTTCCTCATTGTAGTAATCACCGTTTTTCCCCAGGGAACATTTCGCAATATCTCCCATGGTAAAAATCCCGTGCTCCTCCAGACGCTTGGCATATCCCTTTCCGACTCTCCAGAAATCGGTCAGCGGCCGGTGCGTCCAGAGTGTCCGGCGATAGCTGATCTCGTCCAGCTCAGCAATGCGCACACCGTTTTCATCCGGCTGAATATGCTTTGCACCGATGTCCATGGCCACCTTGCAGAGATACAGATTGGTTCCGATCCCGGCGGCTGCCGTGATGCCCGTGGCATTCAGTACATCAAGGATCATGCGCATGGCCAGTTCTCTGGCGGAAATCCCATATATCTTCAGGTATCCCGTGGCATCAATAAACACCTCGTCAATGGAATAGACATGGATATCTTCCGGTGCAATATAGCGGAGGTATATCTGATAAATCTCCGTGCTGCGCTTCATGTAATGGGCCATCTGAGGCGGTGCCACAATATAGTCCAGTGCCAGTTCCGGCGAATTTTTCAGTTTTCTGTCATCCCAGGAGGAGCCGGAAAACCGGTGCCCCGGTGCCTGCTGCAGCCGTTTTCCGTTGATCTCCCTGACCTTTCTGATTACTTCAAACAGCCTGGGACGTCCCGGAATCCCCCATGCTTTCAGCGCCGGAGACACTGCCAGGCAGATGGTTCTGGCTGTACGGCTCTCATCTGCCACCACCAGATTGGCGGTCATCGGATCCAGCCCTCTCTCCACACATTCCACAGATGCGTAAAATGATTTCAGATCAATGGCAATATAAACTTTTTCTTCCATTTTCTCCATGATGACCGCCCTTCTTTTCTCGAACATGTGTTCTATACTGGTATATTACCGTTTTTCTTCTCCGGTGTCAAGCCCCGGCGTCCTTTTCCATCCTTTCCCTCTCTTCTTCTGTTTTCTTTCATCCGTTCTCCCTTATGGCAGAAATCCGGCCAGCATACCCGCAAGAACTGCCAGAGCCGCTGCCAGAATCAGAATCTGCCGGAACGCCTTCTGCCGGTTTTCTGCCGTACGCGAATACAGAAGGGCCGCCAGAATCAGAAGGGCCATCCCATAGAAAAAGGTATAGTGGGTGCCTCTGTCACCGTCTGACCATGCCTTTAATCCCAGAGTCTCCAGAATTTCATCTCCCATGCACCAGCCGTTCTTTTTCCAGGTACCCGCAGATATGACCGCAAATGCCGCCATGAAAACAGAAACCATCCGTAGGAAAATTCTGCTTCCGCTTTTTCCCGGTTCTTTTTCCGTTCCGCCTGCCATCCGGCTTTCTGAGCTGTTTTCTGTGCGGTTTTCAGTTTTCCTGTTTTTTTCTTCCTCCATCTCTTTTCCCGTCCCCCCTTCTGCTGACACTTCCCCGGTGCTTTCTCTGCCTTTTTCAAAAAAAGATTTTATTGGAACACCGGCACTGCCGCGCAAATCATTCCGATGTTCCTTCGGGTTCCGTTTTTTACGGTTCATTAACCACACCGGCAAACAGGGGATATCCATGCTGTGATGTGATCATAAACAGAAACGGCCTGTCTGCCGTAAAATCCACCTCATCATCCGGCGGCATGGCAGCTCCGGCAGCTGCCATAACCGTATAGGCAGCCGCTTCAACTCCCTGTTCGTCTATCTTCACACGGGCGGCATGCTGTGCCGCGGACAGGAAAATTCCGTCTGTTTCTCCGAAAAGCGGAGAAAAATCTGCGGTTTCCGGGTCAAAAATGTCACATACACCAAGGGCCCTCAGCCCGTCTCCCAGATTCAGATCCGAAGCAGCATCAAATTTGGGAACGGACAGATTTACTTTCAGATATTTCCGGTCCTTCCATTCCGTTCCCGGTGCGGTAAGCTCAAACATCTGCTTTCCGCTCAGAACATCATCTACAGACACATCCTCATCCGGCAGAATGATCCACATGGCACCGCTCTCATTCAGTTCCAGGGAAACAGCCGCAAACTGATCTGACCAGTAATAATTTCCGTAGCTGCTGCTGTTTAGAAATTCACAGGGAGTATCCCCGGCATTTCCATGAAAGACCGCTTCCTTTGTGTTGTTTTCGGAAAATTCCGCCTTCCATCTGGCCTGATACAGAATCGTGCTGGCAAGAGCAAACACCGTGTCATGGTCCAGTTTCATGCCGGAAGCCTGATCCTTCAGAAGGCCTCCCGTCTGCCGGTCAAGCCAGTCCTGCAGAAGTCTGTTATACTCCTCTGATCCCATGACTCCTCTGTAGGCAGAGGCATGATACGTTTCTTTCATATGTTCCAGCACCTGACTGTCATACTGCATTCCCTCCTGAAGCCACAGGGAATTGGCCAGAAGACTGGTCACAGCTCCGTCATTGCTGTAACACAGTTTCCAGAGATTCCCCGCCCGTTTCTCCAGTTCCTCGGTTCCGTCCGCGTCCAGAAGGCTCAGAATCTGCTGCCTGCTTTCCCCGCCTGTGGTTTCCGCCAGCATGGCCAGAGCCACATAGAGATTGACCGGCGAACAGATCCGGTTTTCATCTCCGCTTCCTGACAGAAACTGTCTCACGGACTGCTCCGTAAAAGTTCCCATGGCCGTTCCGTCAGCTTCCGGAAGCTCATTCAGAGCCGCTTTTCCGCTCCGCCATGCGCCGTAAACTTCCTGAAATCCTTCGTCGTCAAATTCTCCGGTCCGGGTGTTGATATACTCCCGTTCATTCGGATAGGGAGCCATCTCCGGATATACGGCTTCCGCCAGTACCTCCCCTCCGTCCGTTTCCCGGAGTTCCATTCCCTGCTCGCCCGTTTCCGTCAGACTGCAGCCACTGAACACCAGAGCTGCTGCGGCCATGATTCCCCATACAAATACTGTTTTTTTCATTGCCGTTTTCCCCCTTTCTTCCTTCACGTCCTGTCCGGATTTCATGTACCGGTCCGTACTCTGATTTTTCCCGGCCTCTCCGGTTCTTTTTCTCCCGCTCCTTTCCCTTTTTTTCATTATATCAGGATTTTTCCTGCCGTTCTTTACTTTCCGCTTAAGCTTTTCATAACTCTTCCCGGCTGTATAAAAAAGAATCCGGTTCTGCAGGATTCTCTGCCTGCGGCGGGCCGTTTCTTCAGCCCTTTCCTTTCCGCTGCGGTACGCCTGCAGAGTATTTTATTATACACGGAACAAAGTTTTCTGTATAATAAAAAAGGCACAGCCAGCCGTTTTCCGGCCGTCCGTGCCTCTTTCTTATGATTTTTCTGCGGTTTTTCTAGACTTCTTCAATGGACTTTCCGATGTCATGACGCATATATTTGTTCTCAAATTCCACCCACTCCGCAGCCCTGTAAGCATTTTCCCTGGCTTCTTTCAGAGTTGCACCGTTGGCAGTTACTCCCAGAACCCGGCCGCCGTTGGTGACAATGGTGCCGTCCTCTGCGAACTTTGTGCCGGAGTGAAATACATAATATCCGTCTTTTCCTTCAAACGTTTCCAGCCCCCGGATGGGAAATCCTTTTTTATATTCCACCGGGTATCCGTCAGATGCCAGAATGACACATACAGTGGCCCTGTTGTTGTCAAACTTCAGGTCAATCTGATCCAGCGTACCGTCGATGCACGCCTCAAACACATCCACAATGTCATTTTCCAGACGCGGAAGCACCACCTGCGCCTCCGGATCGCCGAATCTGGCGTTGTATTCCAGCACCTTGGGTCCGTCTTCCGTCAGCATAAGCCCGAAAAAGATCACCCCTTTGAACGGCCGTCCTTCGGCCTTCATGGCATCCACAGTGGGCTGATAGATATACTTCCTGCAGAACCGGTCCACCTCTTCCGTATAGAAGGGACTGGGCGAGAAATTGCCCATACCGCCGGTGTTGAGGCCCTGATCTCCGTCCTTGGCCCGCTTGTGATCCTGGGCGGAACTCATGATTTTTACCGTATTTCCGTCCACGAAAGACAGAACGGAAACTTCCCTTCCGGTCATGAACTCTTCGATCACAATCTCATCGCCTGCGGAACCGAATTTTTTATCGGTCATCAGCGTTTTTACGCCTTCTCTGGCTTCTTCCAGGGTATTGCAGATCAGAACGCCTTTTCCCAGGGCCAGTCCGTCAGCTTTGAGGACAATGGGCATCTTTGCATGTTCCAGGTATTCCAGAGCTTTTTCCGGATCCGTAAATGTTTCATAGTCCGCCGTCGGAATATGGTATTTCTTCATCAGGTTTTTGGCAAATGCCTTGGATCCTTCCAGAATCGCCGCATTCTTCCTGGGACCGAACACCCTGAGTCCCGCTTCCTCGAACCGGTCCACGATACCTCCCACCAGCGGATCATCCATACCTACCACCGTCAGATCAATTTCATTTTCCCTGGCAAATTCCACCAGGCGGTCAAATTCCATGGCACCGATGGGAACACATTCCGCCACCGACGCAATCCCGGCATTTCCGGGGGCACAGTAAATTTTATCCACGCGGCTGCTCTGGGCCACTTTCCAGGCAATGGCATGCTCTCTTCCGCCGCTTCCCACAATCAGAACTTTCATATTTTCCATCCTTCCGTAAAAGCACGGCCCGCGCCGAAAGGCCCGGGCCGGAAACTGTCAGATCATATGGTTTGCAATCATGTGAATGGCCCGGGGAAGAATCTTCCATTCCGCCTCTTCCATCACACGTCTCTGAAGGATCTCCGGTGTATCCCCGTCCTTTACCTCCACGGCCTTCTGGAGGATGATGGGACCGGAGTCCATGCCTTCGTCCACAAAATGTACGGTGGCACCTGTAATCTTTACCCCCCGCGCCAGAGCCGCCTCATGGACTTTGAGACCATAATATCCCACGCCGCAGAATGACGGAATCAGGGACGGGTGGACATTGATGATCCGGTTTCTGTAGGCGGCAATCATCTCCACCGGTATCTTCACAAGAAATCCTGCCAGAACAATCAGGTCCAGGTGATAGGAATCCACTTTTGCAAGCAGCGCGCGGTTGAATTCCTCACGGCTCTCAAAATCCTTCGGGGATACGCACTCTGCCGGAATTCTGTGATTTCTGGCCCGTTCCAGAGCATAGGCGCCCGGGTTGTTGCTGAGAACCAGTTCCACTGCCGCACCTGTGACGATGCCGTTATCAATGGCATCCAGAATCGCCTGCAGGTTGGTGCCGCCTCCGGATACCAGAACGCCGAGTCTCAGCATAAAGTCACTCCCTTTTCTCCTTCACAGACGGAACCGATCAAATAGGGAGTCTCTCCTGCCGCCTTCATGGCCTCCATGGCTTTCTCAGCATCGGCCTGATCCACGGCCACCACCATTCCGATTCCCATATTGAAGGTATTGTACATGATCTTCTCTTCGATCTCGCCCTTTTTCTGCATCAGTCCGAAAATGGGCGGAACCGGATAGCTGTTCTTCTCGATTTTTGCGCAGATGCCGTCTTTCAGCATTCTGGGAACATTCTCATAGAAACCGCCGCCTGTGATATGGCTGCAGGCATGAACCTTCACGCCTGCTTCCTTTACGGCTTTCAGGGCTTTCACATAAATCTTTGTGGGCGCCAGAAGAACCTCTCCCAGTGTGCCTCCCAGCTCCTCATAATATGTATTCAGGCCTTCTTTTGTCATCTGATCTTCGAATACCTTCCGCACCAGGGAGAATCCGTTGGAATGTACGCCGGAGGACGCCATTCCGATCAGCACGTCACCGGCCTTCAGATCTTTTCCGTCCACCATGTCTTTTTCATCCACAACACCCACGGCAAACCCTGCCAGGTCATATTCGTCTTCCGGATAGAAGCCGGGCATCTCGGCAGTCTCACCGCCGATCAGGGCAGCGCCTGCCTGACGGCATCCTTCCGCCACACCGGATACGATGGTGGCAATCCGCTCCGGCACCTGCTTTCCGCAGGCTATATAGTCCAGGAAAAACAGCGGCTCGCCGCCTGCGCATGCCACATCGTTGACGCACATGGCCAC
>OGGQ01000280.1_pt1 | contig 74172 bp, 74 predicted proteins | sample 1571191 | NCBI WGS metagenome assembly OGGQ01 (sample SAMEA2582061, study PRJEB24529) | metagenome | biome: Human gut stool | place: China | collected 2011
TATGATTCGATTAACGTTCCGGTCGATTGTCAATCAAGGTGATTGACGGTTGATAGAGAGGCATGAATAAACGAGCTTTAAAGGAATTGTCACGAGCGGCCGGAGGGCCGGTTGAAGTGACGGGAGTTGAAATGCTGGCAAGGATGAAAAGTATAATTTTCAACTTCGCGTTTTCAATTTTCAATATTATTAAAAGGTGTCTATAGCGACGGAGATCCACCTCTTCCCATCCCGAACAGAGAAGTTAAGCCCGTCAGCGCCGATGGTACTGCCTTCAGGTGGGAGAGTAGGTCGATGCCGAATTTAGAGAGAGGGCGAGTCAACGAGACTCGCCCTTTTTATTTTCTCTCGTTTTTCAATTGTACAGGCAGACCTCTAACCTGCCAACTTGTAACCTGTAACTTGTCGCGGGTAAAATTTTTTCATTACCTTTGTGTATATGAAAATTCGGACAAATATAATATCGATAGGATTAATCTTATTAGCTTTATTCATTGCTGCTATTTATTTAATAGGGGAAAAGATTAGTGATGTGGGAAACGATATGAATAATGCGAATGCACGAGAGGCTTGTCGATACCGGGCAGAATCAGTTGCGTATGAATTTAAGAAAACCGAGGAATTACAGCGATTAGCGAGAGAGTTTTTTGGGAAAAGTGAATCTTACCGGGAGCAGGATTTATTTTCGCTTTTGAAGACGATGCAACAATTGGACCCGAAATTAAGTAGAACTTGGTTTTTCAGGGGAACTAATGATTCTCTACGGTTATTGGAACGGAATAGTTCCGAGTTACGTAAGATGAAACTTTCCGGGATTGAGTTAAAGTATATGTATACATTATTGGATTCACATACGGATTACCATTTTAGTGGTACGTACCACGAGAATGGAAGGACTTACTGGACGACAATCGAGGCTATTGAACCGGCAGCGACCCGGCGTATTCTTTTTGGATTTGATATCTCGTTGACAGACTTACATTCATATTTTGCAGAGGTTACAGGGAAGGTGTCAAGTTACGTGTTTATTGTAAATGAACGGGGGATATTACTTTCGCATCCTGATGAAAATTTATTGGGGACTTCACCTTTCCAAAAGGAAGAGTTGGATTCTATCAAGGAAGTATTAAAAAGTCAGAGTGAATTGGAAATTATGGTTCATTCTAATTTCTTGTCTTCACAGGTACTTCGAATTTACTATCCCCTACTTGTCGGGAGTGAAAAGTGGGTGATTGCTGTTAACGTACCGCAGTATGGAAATCGGGAGATATTGGATGAATTTCATCGTTACACGGCGATGATTGCCTTGATTACGGTAGTTATATTCGCAATTTTGTTACTTTTTGCCCAGCATAAATGGCGTAGGGAATACCGTTTGCGACGTAGTTTGGAACAGGAGTCTATGGAGCTGCATTTACAGCAGTTGAAAAATCAGATTAACCCTCACTTTTTGTTTAATTCCTTGAATTCATTGAGTGTGTTAATTGGTTCGGATTCGATGTTGGCGAGGGAATTTGTGTTGAAGTTATCGAAGGTGTATCGCTATTTGCTGGAGACAAGAAACGAAAGCTTATCCACGGTGAAGGAAGAGATCGAGTTTACCCGGCAATATTATTTTTTGCAGAAGATTCGTTTTGGGGAGCAATTGGATTTGTCTATAGATGTGAGACCGGATTGTTTGGAAGCAAAGGTGCCTTCGATCAGTTTACAGATGTTAGTAGAGAACGCTATAAAACATAACCAGGTGACTTTACAAAATCCCTTGTGCATTAAAATTTATGATCGGGATGAATGTTTAATCGTGGAGAATAATTACCAGCCCCGTGCAGAATCTAGCGAAGAGTCTATGGGCGTGGGTTTCGAACGTATTCAGGCCATTTATGACTTTTATTCTGGTGAGAAATTTGTATGTAATTGTGAAAATGGATGTTACGTTTGTCAGCTACCTCTTTTGAAAAATCGTTTATAACAAAAAATCGATGATTCACTCCTTTTTTTCGGGGTTTCACTCCCCTTTTATTTTTATTGATTGAAATCTGTCTTATCATTGTAAAGAATCAGTTAACCAGATAGATTTAATGAATAAAAGAAGTATGGTAAGAACAAAAACATTCATTTTAGGTGCGATAACCCTTGTTGCCCTATCATTATTGTCAGAACCGGGATATTCTCTGGAAAGACGAAAGAAAAAACATGCCAAGGATACAACGGAAGTGTCCAAACCGGATACTTACGGGGATTTGGTGAAGAAAGCCAGAATTACTGAAGGTATGGTAAAGATTTTAACGGTTGGGAATGATTATTATTTTGAGGTGGCTGATTCTTTGATGGGACGTGATCTTCTAATCGTTAATAAAGTATCGGGAGTACCTTATGAATTAAATGATGCGGGCTTGAATAGAGGAATGGAATCGAATGACAAGCTCGTGCGTTTCTATAAAGATAAATCTATGAACAAGGTGTGGGTGACAACTTACAATGGAAAGGTAAGTGTTCCCGAGGAAGATGCGATCAGTGAATCTGTGAAGGCCAATTATCGCGAGTCCGTGATCGAGTATTTCCCGATTGAGGCTTACGGGAAGGATTCTACGTCCGTGGTTATCAAGGTGAACAAGATTTTTGACGGAAGCGAGAAAAGTTTTAATGATATATATAATGAAATTGCTTTAGGCGGTTCGGTAAAGAAGGACTTGTCGAAGATATTGGGCGTGAAGGTTTTCCCCAAGAATGTGGTGGTAAAGGCGTTGATGACGACGCAGGTGGTTGATGGCGGCGTGGCGGTACCTCTTACGGTTGAAACTACAACAAATTTGGTGTTATTACCTAAGGTTCCTATGAAGCCACGTTTCGCCGACCCCCGTGTAGGTTTTTTTGCCACGGAGCATATTTATTTTACAGATGAGCAACAGCAAGTGGAAAAACGGGAATTCGTTCATCGTTGGAGATTGGAACCCAAACCGGAAGATGTAGAGAAATATAAAAGAGGAGAGGTCGTAGAGCCTGTAAAACCGATCGTGTTTTATATAGATCCTTCTACCCCGAAACAGTGGAGAGAAGAGATTAAAGCAGGAGTACGGGATTGGCAGGCCGCATTTGAGGCGGCAGGTTTTAAAAATGCAGTTGTTGCGAAGGATGCACCGGAAGGGGATGAAGATTTTGACATAGATGACATTCGTTATTCCGTCATCACCTATGCAGCATCCCAGCAGGCTAATGCTATGGGGCCGTCCGTGGTTGATCCCCGTTCAGGAGAGATTATCGAGGCTGACGTGGTTTGGTGGCATAACGTGATGTCATTATTACATACTTGGATGCGAGTGCAAACAGCACCGATAGATCCGAGAGCCCGTGCAAATAAACTGAGCGATGAGCATATGGCAAGCGCTATCCGCTTTGTTTCTTCTCACGAGGTAGGGCATACTTTCGGGTTGAAACATAACATGGGTGCTTCTCATGCTTTCCCCGTGGATTCTTTGAGATCCCCGAGCTTTACTGCAAAAATGGGTGGAACGGCAAGTTCTATCATGGATTACGCACGTTTTAACTACGTGGCTCAACCGGGAGACGGGGTACAGGAAATTACTCCTAAAATCGGGACGTATGACAAGTTTGCGATCAACTGGGCTTATCGTTGGTTAGACACGGAGACACCACAAGAGGAGTTGCCGATATTGAATGAATGGATTCAAGAGCATGAAGGCGACCCGATGTATTGGTATGGCGAACAACAAGACCCGAAAGATCCGATCGATCCTCGTTCTCAGGATGAAGACCTTGGAGATGACATCGTGAAAGCCAATCGTTACGGGATCATGAATCTGAAACGGATTGTTCCGAATATTGTCGCATGGACAGAGGAAGATGGAGAATCTTTTGCGGAGGCAGGAAAATTATTGATGGCGGTGATTAACCAATGGAAGATGTATGCCGGGCATGTTACGGCTAATGTGGGAGGTATTTATATCAATAACCCGGTGAAGGGAAGTCCGGAAGATCGGTATATCCCGGTACCGAAAGAGATTCAAAAAGAGAGCGTGAAGTACTTGATTGAAGAGGTATTTATCGTTCCGGAATGGTTATTCGGTGCTGAGGTATGGAAGAAGAGTTACCCGATTCAGATGGGCGTGGAATATTCTCCTTACACGGTTGCACGTGAGTTGCAGTACGCTACATTCTATAATCTATTGAAGGACGAGCGTTTGTTGCGTATGTTTGATTCTGAAGCGACTTTAGGCCGGACGAAGAGTTACACGCCGGAAGAGATGTTTGCGGATATTCATAACGTGATATTTGCCAGCAGTAAGGCTGGGCGTAACTTATCTATCTACGAGCGGATGACACAAAAGAATTTTGTCGATGCGATCATCGTTAGCTCGAACAGGGCTGTGGAGAAAACGACCAAGAAAGCGTTGCATCATTCAAACACGTGTTGTTTTGCCTCTAAAGTACCCGAATTTACGATTGAGCCTAGAGAAGAGGTTCAATTGAGGACCTTACACTTCTCTTCCATGGGTAGAGTTTCCGAGGCTGTATCGGTGAAGAGAGGCGAATTGTTGAAAATTTTAAAATTAGCGGAAAATAAACGAAACACGGGTAATGTAGAAACTCGTAATCATTACGAGGATTTGATTATTCGGATTAAAGAGGCGTTGAACATGAGATGATTTTACACCTTATAACATACAAATTAAATAAGTTAGCATGAAGAAAAGTTTATTATTGATTGCGTTATTGTGTCCGCTTTGGCTGTTTGCCCAAAGCGAGAGCGACTATCGTACGATCAAAGGAGTCGTGATGGACTCCGTGACGAACGAGACTTTGATTGGAGCTACGGTAATGATAGACCCGGATGCGGCAGAGGCTAAGAATCTCGGCCCGAAGGGAACAATTACTGATTTTGACGGAAAGTTTGAATTGAAAGTGCCGAAAGCGGTGAAATATGTGGTGGTTAGTTTTGTTGGTTATAAAAATGCGAAACTGGACGTGACGAAGACCACGGAATTTAAGGTTATGTTACAACCGGATCAGGAGCAGTTGACCGAGGTGGTGGTGACAGGTTACCAACAGATCGAGAAACGTAAATCGACATCGGCAATTCAGACCGTAAAGATGGACGATATAAAACGTATCGGTGTTGCCAGTATCGATCAGTTGTTGGAAGGACAAGTGGCGGGTATGACTGCAATTCCAACGAATGGAGCTCCAGGTGCCCCGAGTAAAATGCGTATTCGTAGTACGGTTTCTTTAACAGGAAGCACAGACCCACTTTGGGTATTGGATGGGATGATTCTGGAAGGGAATGATATTCCTACAGATTTTAGTGATAAGGATAATATTGACAATCTGTATAATACTTCAATTGCTGGTGTGAATCCGGCAGATATTGAAAGTATAACGATCTTAAAAGATGCATCGGCTACAGCTATTTATGGAGCTCGTGCTGCGAATGGAGTTATTGTTGTGACAACGAAGAAAGGAACTGCCGGAAAGATGCGGGTAAATGCTTCTGCTGCGATGTTCGTAACAACAAGACCAGATCTTGGAAAGTTGAATCTGATGAATGCTTCTGAGAAAGTGGATTTTGAGTTGGGAATGGCTGCCAATCCGAATTTGACTTATCAAACGGATAGAGGTGCTGTTTCTCGTATTCTTACTGAATATGATCAATTGGGAGTTTACCGAGATGGTGGTTTTAATGCAATATCTTCAGAAGCTCAGCAGGCAATAAATAAATTGAGAAGTTCCGGAACTAACTGGGGCAATCAAGTTTATCAGAATGCCGTGAATCAGCAATACAATATTAGTGTTTCCGGAGGATCTGAGTCAACTCGTTATTATGTTTCTGCTGGTTATTATAATGAGAAGGGAACAACGATTGGTACTAGTTTTGAGCGTTTTAACGGAACGATGAAAACGGATTTTGATTTGAGAGATAATTTGCAATTAGGAGTTTCGTTATTCTTAACTCATAGTAAACGGGGAAGTTATCTTTCAGATACAGATGCTTTTACAAATGCATCTAACTATACTCGAACTGTCAATCCTTATTTGGAAGCAAAAGATGAAAATGGGAAATATGTTTATGACGAGGATATTGATGGATTAAAAAATAATGAAGCCAGATTAAAGTTTAATATGTTGGAAGAACGTAAAAACACGGATTATTGGTTGAAAAATTTTGCGGTGAAACCCATGCTTTCATTAGCTTATAAACCTGTTACCTGGTTGAACTTATCCACGCAAGTATCTATGCAGATTGAGAGATCCAGTACTGAAAAATTTGCAGATCAAGAAACATATTTTGTGCGTAAATACAGAGAATTTACCGCCTATGGGGACAATCAGTATTTTTTGCCAGATGGAGGGATTATTCAAAATTGGAATGATGATATGACTCAGTATCAGTGGAAATTGCAGGGAGAGTTTAACAAGACTTTTGCAGAGATGCATTCTGTTAATTTCATGGCAGGTTTTGAGATGCGTGGGAATAAAAGTACAAGTATTCATACGAAAGGTTTTGGATTTGATCCCCGTTCTTTGGCGACAAAACCTCTTATTTTCCCGGAAGGGACAACTTCTTCGGCTTCTGATTCAAAGTTTGTACAATATCAGAAAACAGAAACAGAGAACCGTTATTTGTCATATTATATGACAGCGTCTTATTCGTATGACAACCGGTACACAATATTTGGAAGTATGCGTTTTGACGGATCAAATTTGTTTGGTGTTGCCAAGAAGTATAAATATTTACCATTGTGGGCATTGTCTGCAGCATGGAATGTTGATCGGGAGAGTTTTATGAGTAGTGCCGATTGGCTTTCTAATTTGAAATTGCGTATATCTTATGGATTACAGGGAAATGTTGACAAGAATACGTCTCCTTTTGTTGTTGGAGATTGGAATACTACAACAATTTTACCAGGAAATTCAGAACCGATTATTTCTGTTTCCTCCCCTCCAAACCAGAATTTGCGTTGGGAAAAGACAAAGAACTGGAATGTGGGAGTAGATATGGGTGTATTTGATAATAGAATCTCGTTCAGTGTTGATGCGTACTATCGGAAGAGTGTGGATTTAATAGGAATGCGATCTATTCCTCAAGAAAATGGTTTCGAGTTTTCAACCATGAATTGGGCTGAAGCAACAAATAAAGGAGTTGAATTTTCTTTATCAACAGTAAATATTCGAGCCAAAGATTTCCGTTGGACTATGGATTTTAATATTGCGCATAACACGAGTAATGTTGATAAAATTCAAGTGAGAGATGATTCGTATACCCCTTCATTGGAAGGACATTCTATTGGCGCCTTGTTTAAATTGAATACGGCAGGTTTGGATGAGAATGGTATGCAAATGTTTTGGAAGGAAGGTCAGAAAGTCTCTATGCAAGAATTTTTCAATCTTGAAGATTTGTATGGATTTATGACATTGTCAAATCTGACAGCTGAAGAATATAGAAATTTGTTCACGTATGCAGGAACAACAGAGCCTAAATTTACTGGAGGTTTTATAAATCGTTTCTATTATAAAAATTTTGATTTGACAATTAGTACGAGTTTTATTATTGATCAAACTATGCAGGAAACACCATTTTATAATCCTTCCGCAACATCTCCGGGATCAAATTACTCAAACAGGGTTTCTCAGATTTGGTCGTCTTCCAATACCACGGGATTGTATCCTAAAGTATTAGGAAATAATGAGAATGATGCTATGATTTATAATTGGTATAATAGTGATGATCCGGCTAATTCGTTTAAAAATTACGATTATTGGTTTAAGGATATGAGCTATTTGAGAGTAAATAGTATCCGATTGGGATACACTTTACCTAATGAGGTTATAAAGAAATTACGTTTAGGTAGTGCTCGAATTAGTTTTGAGGCTCGTAATCCGTTTGTAATCGCATCAAGCTATAAAGGTTATTTTGATCCGGAAACCTGGGGAAATATATATGCACAACCTCTTCCAAAGACGTTTTCATGTGGTTTAGATATAACATTTTAAATAGGCGGATATGAAAAAAATATTATATATAATTTGTTCAATGTTTGTGCTAAGTTCTTGTAATTACTTGGATATAGTACCGACGGGTAAGGTTATTCCAGAAAAAGTTACGGAATTTAGAGCGTTGCTTACTAACGGATATAGTGCATTTCCGAAATATAAATATTTGTTGTCACTTCGTTCGGACGAGGTAATGCCGATAGTTGGAGATAGTTATTATATGGACTATATAGATTTTGCAATATGGCAGGATAATTCTCCGAATACGACTGTAAACTATCCTTGGAGTAATCCATATAAAGCAATATTTTATGCTAATAGCGTTATTGAGGATATCATGTCTGCGGAGGAGGATACAGAAGAAGATTCTAGGGAGCAAGTGAAGGGAGAAGCTTTATTGCTTCGTGCTTATACTCATTTTGATTTGTTGAATTTATATGGAAAGCCCTATAAACCTGAATCTGCAATATCTGATAGAGGAATTCCTATTGCGACTCAAATAGATATAGAGCAAAAATATGAAGCGGCAACTGTCGAAGAGGTGTATAATCAGATATTCGCGGATATAAAGGAAGGACGGGAGTTATTACAAGTGGAACAACAATCTCGGGATGTCCAGTATCGTTTCTCAAAAAGATCTGCTATGGCTCTTGAAGCCAGAGTGAGACTATACCATCAAGATTGGGAAGATGCCTTAGAATTGGCAGAAGAATTGATCCCTTCATGTTCTTTAGAAAATTTGAATGAGGCAACAGCGGGAGATCCGGCTTTAGTTACATCTAAAGAGGCAATCATGTCTTTGGAAGTGATTGGTAGTTACTATTTGAATGGAGGAATGCATATTACCTCTCAATTATTGGAGAAATATAATCAAGCGGGCGATAAACGTTTAGGGGTATATTTTAAAGAGAATGGAGATTATTATGTATGTAAAAGAGAATACGGTAATAATGCGAGAATTACCTTCAGGAGTGGAGAAATATATTTGATTGCGGCAGAAGCTGCGGCTCATGTGGAAGGAAGACTTGAACTCGCAAAGACTCGATTAAAAGAATTGATGGTTAATCGATTAACTCCGGATTATTATGCGGAAAAAGCTGTCGAGATAGATGGTATGAATCAGAATCAGTTAATTGAGGAAATTGCTAATGAACGTGCAAGAGAATTAGCAATCGAGGGACATCGGTGGTTTGATTTACGTCGTACTACTCGCCCAAGTATGGAGAAAACCTATGTTTTAAATGGTGAAGAGAGAACGGCAACTCTAACTCAAGATGATGTTCGTTATACCATATCTTTCCCGAAAGAAGCAACGGAATCTAATCCGAATTTGCACAATTAATTTGTATGTTACTAGGTTGATCTAGTAGTTGGAAGGCCGTGGGGGTGGTTCCCCACGGCTATTTTTATTGTTTCGTGAATTATTTTCGCTATTTTTGTGAATACTGAAACGATGGATGAAAGAATCATCCGGAGGAAGTATTGATAAAAATAGCCTATGAATGCAATTATAATTGAGGATGAATATCTTGCTGCGGCAGAGCTTGAACGGTTGTTGGGAGAGGTGGCCCCAGAGATCACGATATTGACGAAACTGGATTCGGTGAGCGAGAGCGTGAAGTGGTTGAAGAAGAATAAGGCCGATGTGATTTTTATGGATATTCATCTGGGGGACGGGCAGAGTTTCGATATTTTCGAGCAGGTGGAGGTTACGGCACCGGTTATTTTTATCACGGCTTATGATGAATACGCGCTGAAGGCATTCAAGTACCAAGGGATTGACTATATATTAAAGCCTTTTGACAAGGAGGAATTGCAGCAAGCTTTGAATAAGCTGGAATCGCTTTCGCCGACGAATACTCCTTTCCCCGTGGCATCGTTGACCGTGTATCAAGAGCGTTTTTTGGTTACCGTGGGGACGAAGATGAAGTCCGTGACGGTGGGAGATGTTGCCTATTTCATGGCAGACGGGAAGTATCTGGTACTTTTCACCCGTGATGGGCAAAATTATATTTTGGATCAAACGATCAGTGGTATAGAGACGAAGTTGAATCCGGCACAGTTTTTCAAGATCAACAGAAAATTTATTATCAGCTATAATTCGATCAAAGAAATGGTGAAATACTCCAATAGTAGAATCAAGATCGTGTTAATCCCGGTACCTCCTGCTGGAATTGAGGCAATCGTGAGTTCCGAGAGAATTCAAGAGTTCAAACAATGGTTGAATCAGTAACGTCAGAGTTATATAAATTAAAGGCGTGCCAAAAATCTCTTTTGACACGCCTCCCTATTGATTACCTAGTTGTTTTAACCTGTTTAATTTCCCATAAAAACGATACCTACACTGATCGTGAAGTTTTGCATGGCTTCTACTTTGCCAGATTTGGTTCCGTAGGTGTATTTAGCCCCGATGTTGAATGCAAATTGGTCGTTGACGGGGATAATGGTACCTATTTCAGGTGCGAAAGCAAATTGCCATCTTGCGTTTGTGGCAGTGAATTGTCCCAGATCGGTTTTTAGTTCTGTCCAACTGGTACCTAATCCGAGTCCCAGGTAAGGTCTGAACGTGGTGTTCTGATCTGTTAGCCAGTAACGTCCCATCACCATGATGGGTACCGTGTTGATGTAACGGTATTGATAACCGGTGATCGTGTGTATATCTTTACTGCCTTTGAACAGGAAGTCTCCCGTTAATTTACCTTTGTCCTTGTAGAACGTATTCCAACCGATCATACCCCCGATAGAGAATTTCTCGTTTAGGAAATGATGGTATTCAAGATCCATACCCCGGAAACTCATTTTGCCGGCATAGTCATTCATTTTTCCAAGTGGAACAGACATCTGGTAGTTTAAGTTCAGCATTTGTCCTTTTACTAATGGGCTTAGCCCGAATAGTATGAGCGATATAATTAATAACTTTCTCATAATCATTTAAATTTAAAATTGACAATTAATGATCTATCCTACTATTTTTTCAAGTACGGTGACTGGATGAAACACTGGTCAATCGTCGTTTCCATTCTGTCAATAATAGATTGTTTTGATCCTTGTAACAAACCGTCGGCGATACCACTCCAGAGTACAGGAACTTTCTTGGTTGAGCTGGCTTCTTGGTTGGTTGCGATCATGTCAATCACGATGGAACCACTTCTGTAAGAGTATACCGTTACCGGGTACCACGGGTATGAAGGACCCCAACCCGGACCCCATGTCGGGCCCCATATCCAGTTCCATCCCGGATACCAACCCCAGTAGTTATACCAGTAGTCTGAGCCATAATAGTAGTTCACGTTAGAGAAAGCTGATACGGTGACAATGAAACTCGGTTGTTGATCCTCCTCGCTAGTCGGTTCGATGTACGAGTATCCGAGTTGGGTAAAATTGTCTTTTACCAGTTGTAAAATTTGGGCATCGAATTCGTGGTTCGGAGTTTCTCCTTTTGCCACGAAATAAACAATAGTGTCGGGGAGCGAGAATGTGGTGTACTTGGTGAAGTCCGCATTTTTGTCATAATTCGTTATGGCAACGTCCATCTCCTCCACGTTGTCAGCGCCTCCGGGATAGCATGATACCAGAAACTGTGCAAACAGCCCGATGAATGATAAAAATAATAAACGTTTCATACTGTGTTAGTTTTAGTTTAACAATTGTTGCTAATATATTTATCTACAACGAGATAATCATTGCAAGCGATAAATGTCAAGTTTTGCTCACTTGTGAGGTTGTATACGCCGACTTGGACGATAGGTTTCAGCTACACGATTATTTTTTTCGTGAACCTGTTCTGTGTTAATCCGGTAGTATGAATTTTTAGAGGCTATTCGGGTTCCGTGCTTAGGATAAGGCGGTAGTTGTGATCTTTGGCAATGTTCATCACCTTCACGATTTGTTCTAAGGGAACAGATTTATCTGCTTGAAGAGAGATACACGGATCTTCCAATTCCCGTAGTTCTTCCACGAGTCGACGCTCCAGCATGGAGAACGGGATTACTTTTTCGTTCAGGTAGAACGTGTAGTTTTTGTCGATAGACACGACAGTAACAGGTTTGTCTGAAGTTTGATTCGTGCTTTTGGGCAATAATAATTTTAAAGCGTTGGGATTGATCAGCGTCGAGGAAATCATGAAGAATAGCAACAATAGAAAGAATATGTCGGTCATGGACGACATGTTGAAATTCGGGTTGATCTTGCTTTTACGTTTTATTGCCATGACGATATAATTGAAAATTATTTTTTGGTACGGAGGTATTCGATAAGTTCAGAAGAGTAGTGTTCCATGCGGAAAACGATTTTGTCAACACGGGCAACCAAGAAGTTGTAGACTAACTGTCCGATGATTCCGACGATTAACCCGGCCACGGTGGTGATCATGGCGGTGTAGATACCCCGGGAGAGGAGACCTATGTCGATGCTGTTTCCGGCCATGGACATATCGTAAAAAGATTGTACCATCCCGACCACGGTTCCCAAGAATCCGATCATGGGAGCGGTTCCGGCACAAGTGGCTAAGGTCGGAAGGCCTCGTTCCAAGTTGGCGACCTCGTAATTGGCCGTGTCTTCCATGGCCTGGCGAATTTCTTGCGGGTCTTCGTTACTTATTTTGATTCCTTTGGCGATGGTGTGTGCCAGTGGGGAGCCTTCTTTTTCACATTCTTCGAGTGCGACACGTGTGTTTCCGGTTTTCAAGATTTCTTGTATTTTTTCCATAAAAGGGACATCCGTTAGTCCTGTTTTGCGAATAAGCCAGAATCTTTCGCAAGCGATGTAGATAATGATAACAGACAATATAAATATGGGGATCATCAACCAGCCGCCCATCACGACCATATCCCATAGATTCATTCCAGCGTTGTTTGTAGGTGCAGTTTGAACTGCCAGTATAAAAGTTTTAATCATACTCGTTTTTTATAGTCGTGCGAAGATAATGTGGTTTTTATGAATTCACAAATTCGAGGGGAAAAAGTTGGTGAAGTTTATAAACTAGCGGAATGTCAAAAACAATTTTGACATTCCGCTTTGCATCATCGGGATCTGATTTCCTTTCTCATGAAAGAACCATACGAGAGTGCGAAACAGATGACGGTGGCAGCAATCAGTCCCGTGAGTTGCGGCCAGACAACCATTAAACTTTGTCCCAGTGGTAGCGGGCTGGGGATTGCCCCATGAACTTGTTCCATGGTCAAGGGGCCCAAGCTACGAACCGAGGGCATCAGTAGTGTCGTGGTTGCCTCGTTGAAGAGCATGCTCGGGGCAAAACGCAATAGGTTGAGCATGAATTTCTGATAACTGATGACTTGGTAGGCGCTAGCCATGGCCGAGGGGCTGATAGCTTTACCGACCAAGTTGATAATCATGTTGTAAAACACGCTGAAGAATAACCATACGGCCACGCATGCCAGAGCCGAGGTGGCGGCCTGTTTGAACTTTATTGAAAAGAAAATGGATAAGTTCAGCCAGAAGGCCACGTAAATAATACTAACCACCACAAAGGCTATAATGCGTAAAAACTCTTCTGCGGTCGGCGGTATCCCTATCGCTATTAGCCCGAATCCCATAACCAGAAGTGCCAGGGTTAGTAACATACTCCCGATAACGATCAAGGCTCCCACGAATTTGGCATTGATCAGGTAATCCCGGTGAATGGGTTGGGACAGGATGCGACTAAGCGTTCCTTTGCTTTGTTCGGAATTGATGGCATCAAACCCGAGCGCGATGCCTAATAACGGTCCGAGAAAGTTAATGAAGATCACGAACGAGGGCAGGGTGCCGTCGGATACGGTGAATAGTTTCAAGAACAAGAATGAACCGTCGGGATCATTGGGTTTGATGGCTGCCCCGATATTGGTTAATGCCGTGTAGAGGGAACCCATGCAAGTCAGTGCGATAATGGCTATTAGGATAATGAATTTCCAGCTTCTGACATGGTCGGCCACTTCTTTACGGACAATAACCCAGAACGGACTTTGTATTTTATTCATGGCTTTTTCCTCCTCCGAAATAACGGTTATACATATTTTCGAGCCCGTGTTCCTCGTTTTGTAACTCGTTGACGTTGACTTCTGCCAAGAGTTTACCTCCCCCGAACAGGCCTACCCGGTCGCAGATTTGCTGAACTTGATCCAGGTGATGGGAAGAGAATAGTACGGTCAGCCCGTTTTCCTCTCTCAGTTGCCGGATCAAATCCATGAATTCCTGAACCCCTGCCGGGTCAATGCCGGATGTCGGTTCGTCAAGGATAATCACTTCCGGTTGTTTGATCAGCACATCCGCCAGTCCGAGGCGTTGGCGCATACCCCGGGAGTATTTCCCGGCTTTCTTCTGTGTGTCAACCGGTAGCCCTACCCGTTCGAGTAATTCCTCAGCCTTGGTTCTTGCATTCGCTTCCGGGATCCGGTTCAGGCGGGCCGTGTACAACAGGTTTTCGATACCTGTCATGTCATCATAGAATCCGACGTCTTCCGGTAGGTAACCCACCTTTTCCCGTACCTGTATCGGGTTTCGGGTCGAATTGATCCCACAGACCTGTACAGTTCCGGAAGTTGGGTCCGTCAATCCGAGCATCATCAGAATTGTCGTGGATTTACCGGCCCCGTTAGGTCCGAGAATCCCGAATATTTCCCCTTTTTGGACGGAGAGATTAATGTGGTCAACAGCGGTGAATTTCCCGTACTTTTTCGTCAGCTCATGAAGTTCGATGATAGGCTCGCTCATGATCTACCTCCTTCCATATTTACGGAACAGGTAGTACACGCATCCCAAGGCGACAAGGATGACCAGTACGCCCATCCAACCCCAGATCATGGGTGTTCTCACCGCGATTCTGAAATCTGCCGAGGAGTTTACTTCCGGTGTTTTGGTAGATATTTTAGTCACGTAATCTCCCGGAAGAGCTTTTTTGGATGCTTTTACCGTGGCTGTCACGTTAGCGGTTTCACCCGCTTTCAAGCGATTGATTTTTGTCGGTTCGAAGGTTACTTCCCAGTCAACCGGTTTGTTGGCAGATAGCTGGATGTCCTTTAGTTCTGCCGATCCGGTATTCCGGACAATTAAGTCTATATTCTTGTTATCTCCTGCGGTGATCTCGCTGCTAAGCAGGCCACGGGGTGTTGTCAGTTCCATCTGGTAGGTTCCCGTGATCACGACTTCCAACTCTAGTTCGGCAGAGGTGGTGCTTGTCGTTGCACGTACCGGGATCTTGTAACTTCCGGCTTCAACGTTGGCCGGCGGGTTAATGTCAATCGTGATGTTCTGGGTGGCATTCGGTTCAACTTGGGCGGATGTGGCTTGCTTGTAGTTTGCCTTGAAAACTACGTTCCATCCTCTAGGAGCTTGCGCCATCAGTGCGTAGAGCTGTTGTTCTGCCGTTTGGTTTTTTAGCGTGGCGTTGAAGGTAAACGAGGATTTGGAGTTCCCTTGCATGTTGGGTTGATTCGTGATAAAATCGGTTTGGTAGGTACCTTGTTTGGATACCGTGATTGCGATGGGGAGTTCTCCAAGTCCCTCGGCAACCACCGTGAAACGGTAAGTTCCTTTGTTGACTTTTAGCGGAATGTCCACTTTTAACGAAACGTTCTTTTTCTCGTGGGGTAGGACCGCAAGTTCACTAATGGTCCACGTGCCGGCTTTCAATTCGTAATTCCAGCCTCGTGGCAGTCCTTTCACGGATAAATTCACGTTTTTAACTACATCGTAGTTGTTGATAACATCAATACTGTAGTTTACAGATTCTCCCGGTGGAACAGCGATTTTCGTGTAGGGAGTGTACAGAATCACATTCTTGTCGGATTCCGAGGCCTGCAGTTGTATGGGAAGAACACCCATCAGCAGTACCAGTAACAGATTAAAATAATTTGCACGCATTGTCATAAAAATTTTCGTTAGATAATTTTGATATGATTTTCAATACGTTCCCAAATATATATACTATCTGTATTACTTATTTTTAAAAGATTTGAAAAAAAATTATTTGGGTTCATAGAATCTATAAAGTTCATAAAGTCTAGAGGAATCTAAAATTAGTAAGGACTTTATGAACTTTATAGTCTTTATAGATTAATTTACAGTAGTATAATTACGCTAGCTGATAAAGCGCTGATGCAAATCCAAAGGATGATACCTAACAAGATCGGTTTGAAACCTACTTGTTTGATGGTATCTTTAGAGAGGCCTGCACCGATAAGGAATAGCGTGAATAACATTCCGACTTTGGCGAATCCCACGATTTGTGTGTAGAGATGTCCCCATTGCGGCGTGTAGGTAGCGATGATCATGGCTACAATGTAGAAGAAAATAAAGTAAGGAATGGATATTTTTGATTTGGTGTTTGTTCCTTTATTATAGAAGAAGGCGGCGATCAATGAAACCGGGATGATCCAAAGTGCCCGGATCAGTTTGGTCGTGGTAGCGATGGCTAAAGCCTCGTTACTGAATGTTTTAGCAGCACCGACCACAGAACTCGTGTCGTGAATGGCTATGGCGCACCAGTACCCGAATTGATGATCGTCCATTTCCAGCCAGCGGCCGATTACGGGAAAGATGAATAACGCCACGGCGTTAAGCATGAAAATGGTTCCCATGGCCACGGTGATGTCCTTGTCCTTGGCTTTAATCACGGGAGCTAGGGCAGCGATGGCACTTCCCCCGCAGATGGCAGTTCCTCCGGAAACGAGAAACCCGGTATCCCGGTTGACCCTTAGTTTGCTGGTAAAGAATAATCCCAGTCCGATGGTAACAACGATGGAAAATATGGTGAACAGGATTCCTGTTTTCCCGGCCTCGATGGCTTGTTCTACGTTCATGCCGAAACCTAGGCCCACAACGGATATTTGGAGAAGTATATGAGTGATTCGGCTATTGATTGCCAAGAACGGGTGGCCGATAGTCAACGATAAAATTAAACCTAGTAAAAGGGCAAAGCCCGGATCAAGGAATGGTACAAGGAATAAAGCTACGATGAAAAGTACTTCCTTTTGATTTTTGTTCAGTTGAATTTTGCTCATAATCTTTAGTTATTTGTTCGGTGCAAAATTCTTTCAAATGTATGAATTTTGGAAATAAGAAATATTCAGATAGTATAACTAGAGGTAATACATTGTTACTCCCTGCAAATTTGAGATAAGAATGTAAATTTTGTAGAAAAACGTGGCAAAATTTGTGTTCGTGATAAATTAGTAGTAATTTTGCCACAGAAATGAAAGGAGAACACTCATGAAAATGATTAATCAAGTTGTTGGAGAAAATCTAAAGAAAATTAGAGAGTTATCCGGTTTTACACAAGAAGAGGTTGCCAAATCTATAGGAGTAGAACGCTCTACTTATAGTAATTATGAAGGGGGAATACGTGAAATTCCTTATCATGTTTTGGAAAATGTTTCAAATTTATTCGGTTGCGAAGCATTTGTGTTGTTTGAAGATAGTATTCATGCGGACAATGAAATTATGGCTACAGCTTTCAGAATTTCAGATTTAGAAGAGAATGATTTGAAGGAGATAGCAATTTTTAAGGATATTGTGATGTCTTATCTTAAAATGGAGCGTATAGCACAACATGAGGCCGAATAAGTTTGTTATCGAGAAACAAGTTTCTGAGTTTCGCTCGGATAATGGGCTTAGTTTGTCTGAACCCATTGCTTTAAAAAGTTTACTTTTGAAGTTGAACATTCTTACTATTTTTAGGCCATTGTCTGAAAATTTTTCGGGAATGTGTTTAAAAGATAAATCGGGCCATCGCTTTATGCTCGTTAATTCCAATCAATCCCAAGGAAGGCAATATTTTACGATTGCTCATGAATTGTATCATCTTTATATAGAAGAAAATCCCACACCACACAAGTGTAATCCGGGGAATGGTAGCAAGGATCCGGTAGAGCAATGTGCTGATATGTTTGCTTCTTCCTTATTAATGCCTGAAACTGGTATATGCCAATTAATATCTGAGACAGAGTTGACAACTAAAAATATATCTATAGCGACAGTTTTGAAACTTGAACATTATTTTTCTGTCTCCCGTTCGGCTTTGTTATATCGATTGTTAAATATCAAGCTTATAACAGAAATCACACGTGCTAAGATTGCAGCTTTGGGAGTAAAAAGCTCTGCACGGAGTTTCGGGTATGATACAGCTTTATATGAATCAGCAAATGAAGGGTTGATTATTGGTGATTTTGGGGAAAAGGCACATGGTTTATTTGAGCAAGGAAAAATTTCGGAAGGTCATTATATCGAATTACTTCATAAAATAAATATAGATGAAACTCAGGAAAACGAAGATAGTACTCGATGCTGATGTAATTATTCATTTTATGGAAGCTGATCGTTTTTCGATGCTACCAGAAATATTTCCTGAATATGAATATTTGATATTAGATGTAGTTTATCATGAGATTGCCAAAAACTCCCAGACGAAAAATTTCATAGATAAATATCTGCATTTTTTTTCAAAATTAAGGGTGGAGACTTTTGTTCCTAAAGGGGAATCAATGAAAGAATACTTTTTGTTGCAACGAACCTTGGGAAAAGGGGAGAGTGCTTGTATGGTTTATTGTAAGGATAACCGGGATGTGTTGGGGAGTAGTAATCTGAAAGATATACAAAGGTATTGCTCTGAGAATAGAATTATTTATCTGACAACACTGGATTTCTTGTATTATGCATATTGTAGAGGAAAAATGACAGAACAGGAATGTCTTGTATTTATGAGAGCTGTAAATAATGCAGGGAGTAAGCTTCCGGTTGTTGATATTACTCGGTACACGTGTAACGTGCATATTTAGATTGAATTGGTTATCATCGTTTTGATTTCCGGTTTCGAGATTCGCAAAATCTTAGAAGTAGTTCGGCGTAGGGATCAATGGTACCCTGCTTGTGAATGGCATAGAGGGAACGGGTGATTTCGAGATCGTCGATGTCGATGATTTTTAGCAGGCCACAGGACAATTCGTCTTGGATGGAAAATACGGAGACCAAGGCGTAGCAATCGGAGTGTTTGAGGTATTGTTTGATTCCCTCGGTACTTCCGATAACGATCTGTTGGTTTAGCTCGTTGATAGACATCCCGGCTGCAGATAGCTGGCGCTGGATAATATTATATGTTCCGGAGCCTTCTTCCCGAACGACGAATTTTAACGTCTTCAGTTGTTCTTTCGTGATCGATTCCGGGGAATCATTTTTGGCCGAGGTAACCAGGACGATTTCATCTTTTAAAAAAGGGATGTAGTGAATGTCCGTTTGCGAGGGTACACCTTCAATGAAGGCGAGTTGGATGTTTTTATCCAGTAATTCCTGCTCGATCTGGTAGGTGTTACCACTGATCAGGTTTATTTCGATATGGGGATGAGTTTCCCGGAAACGGGCCAAGTATTCAGGTAATATGTACTGGGATAGCGTGGTACTGGCCCCGATGTGTAAAGTTCCGGAGAACTCTTTTTTCATGTGCTGCAGGTTGAAGGTGATGATGCGTTCCCGTTCAATCAGTTCTTCACTTTGTTCCAAGAGGTATTTTCCGGCGGGAGTAAGCATTAACCGTCCTTTCTCGCGATCAAAAAGAGTGATCCCCAATCCTTTTTCCAGTTCCTTGATGCTTTTGGAAATGGCCGGTTGGGAAAGTCGTAATATCTCGGCGGCTTTTGTCGTGTTCAAATGCTTTGCCGTGTGATAAAAGATCGTGAGTTTATGGTCTAGCATCTTGTTTGCTTTTAATTCTGAACAAAGGTAGAGAAAAATGGTTAATCTATTGCTTTAAAGTACACGTTCCTTTGCATCGTGGTTATTTTGATGTCATTATTGGTAAAAAGATAGTAATAATCATGTAATAATCTGATGTAAGTCTTTGAGGGGAGTTTATTCGCACTTGTAGTTCTATTGGCAATGGGCGATGAAAGGGCGATGAAAGGGTGTGAGATGGGAGAGAAGAGATTATTACGGTGGCTTTTGTATGCCTTTATGGAGAATATATAGTGTTAAACGGATGATTTTTTTCAAGAAAATATTATTTGTTTTTTGTAAAGAATTTTGGGTAGGGAAAGGGGGTAATTTGTTGTTTATTAGTATGCTGTAAAGATCGAAAAACGATCGTTTAATGCGCTGCAAATATACATCAATTTTAAATATCACCATCTATTTGTCAATTTTTTTTGGATTCTTGTAATTAGATATTTACACTTTTAGGTTATCAATTTAACAGATCTGCTTTGTTAATATCATTAAACGATCGTTTTTTAATTCAAATGAATCGTTCGTGCAGACAGCTTTCATGCATTGTTGCTGTGTAAAGTGAAGTGCGTGGAACACATGGCCGTAAATCAGGACCCGTGACAGGGTTAGTGCGCGAAGCGCATCCGGGCGGTTCGTGTGTCCGGGGATTACAGAAACAGAGAAAATCATCGTTCGCTAGAAAATAGGGAAAGAATAAAAATAATGGTTGCGTGTAACAAGTTAAACTGGTATGCTGCTTATACCCGTGTAAATCAAGAGTTATTAATCAAAAAAAAGCTGGATGAACTGGGGATCGAGAATTTTTTGCCCCAGGAAGAACAGGTGCGAGAAACTCCCGTTGGACGTAAAAAGATCCGGGTACTTTTGATTCATGGGTTAATATTTATCCGGACGGATAAGGCAACAAGTTTTTCCTTGATAAATGATCATTCGTTGAATATTGTTTATTTGAAAGATATAGAGGGACGCCATTCGCTGATCGTTCCGGATAAACAAATGCAGGATTTCATGTTTTTGTTGGATTTCTCAACGGATAGCGTGGAAGTTTTGAATAAAGGAATCAAACGGGGTGATCGGGTAAGAGTTATTAAAGGTCCCTTGCAAGGATTGGAAGGTGAGTTGGTACGTTTGAAAAATCATAAACGTGTAATTATTCGTTTGGATGGGGTAGCCTCTATTGCTACTTCTTATATTCCAAGTTCGTTTCTTGAAAGAATAGAGTGATACAAAATAATGAAAAAAGGTTTATTTCACGAATTGTATAAACGGTCGTGTGAGTTAGAAATGGGGCGTTGTCCCTCCCCGGCGTTGTCAGGATTCTTGCATGGTTACTTGTCCGTGTACTCGATGGTTCGCGTCTATCCTTGGTTGGAAGAAAGTTTCGGGGAGACGTATGAAATTCATGAACGAGCGCGTGAAATCGCCCGGTTTATAGAGCCTCTGGCTGGAAACAAAAATCTCCCTGCAGATGTTCGGGCCGGTTACGTGGTGGATTTGATGGATGCTTACCAGTTATATTCAGACTTGAATTTCTTAAACACGGCGTTGGACGCGGCTTATGACATACTCACCCCGTGGGGGAGTGACAAAATTGTTTTACCGTGTCGTACCCCGAATATTTGCCTATTGTTATGTAATTGTTACTATTTCACGGGTGAAATGGAAAACGGGATTTTGGCCGGTAGCCTGATTTCCGAGGCGCTTGGCTCTATTCGTGATTTGGGCCGTCAGGGATTGATGGCATGGTGGGATGCATTCTGTTTTTATGAAGATGTTGTCGGGGCAATGGAGTTGCCGGAACCGGAACGGGTACGATTGGCTGAAGAGCGAGTTCGGTTGGTCGTCAGTGTAAAACAGGAGGAGGAGGAAATGATAGAACGTTTTGTCCTGTCTACTCGTGACGACCTGGAGTTGTTCGGCCGGGTGTTTTGTATCTTGGCCAGGCGGGAGTTTGCCACCAATGACAAATTGTATGGTAAGAAAGAATAATTTAGACGTGATTCACAATATAAATCTCAGATTCCGGGAGATGCAACCCCCGGTTATAGCGTCTCCCTCAACGGTACTTCTAAGCCGGATCAGCTATTAATACCGGAGGGAACGCTCCTTTTTGAAGTTTGATATAAATGAGATATTCCATTCATTCTCTTTGTGATCTTTTGTGCGAGAGGAAAAAGTATGTTAATTCTTGGACGGTTCTTTTCGTGGATCTTGTGTTGTCCGTGGGAAGTTCATTCGTGGCTCTTCTTTTTGTAGACAATTTTATTGTCGACTTGTCAAGGAATGCTTACTTGTTCGTCATCGTGGGATCGTTCTTGATCAGTCTTCTCGTGTTTATGGCGTTGAGAGTGAACAAAAATATAATTCGCCATGCCACCATAAAAAGTATCGGCAAGATGGGCGTCGCGATCTTTTTTAAGGAGGTGCTTTTACTAGGACTAGTTTCTCTTGTTGTTTCCCGGATGTTCAATAATCATGCTTTCGCGTGTTTTCTTGTTGATTTCCTGGTAACAACGGTGGTTCTTATCGGGTTCCGGGTGATGCTTGTGCTTGTATATGATTTGGTAATATCCCTGTATAGTTCAAGTAAAACGAGGGTGCTGGTATACGGGACGGGTGATAAAAGTGTGGCATTGAAGGCAAGAATGCACACGAGCAAGCACTATCACGTGGTGGGATTCGTGAATCCGGATAAGCAACTCAAGTCTTACTCCATCTCGGAACTGCCGGTTTATTATTTTGAAGACGAGGCGAATTTTGCTTGTTTCGTGAAGAAATACAATATAAATGGCCTGCTATTTCCTTCTCCGGGGACAGCTCACCGGGAGGCTGAAAGGTTGGTACGTTACTGTCAGGCTCATGGAGTGAAAAACTTGGTGGCTCCACCCGTAGACGTTTTGGGTGACGGGTTGAAGAAAACTGTTATCCGGGAAATCCGGATCGAGGATTTGCTCGGTCGGGAGGAAATCAAGATAAACACGAGGGAGATCGAGGCGTATTTCGCGGGTAAGGTGGTGATGGTGACGGGCGCAGCCGGTAGTATCGGTAGCGAGTTGTGTCGTCAACTGGCAACTTTGGGTGTAGCTCATTTGGTATTGTTTGATAATGCCGAGACCCCGATGCATGAACTCCGTCTTGAATTGGAACGGAATTTTCCAAGCCTAAAATTTACCCCTTTTATCGGTGATGTCCGGCAGAAAGAGCGTTTACGAGGAGCTTTTGAAAAATTTCACCCGCAGGTCGTGTTTCATGCAGCGGCCTACAAGCACGTTCCCTTGATGGAAGAGAATCCTTGCGAGGCCGTGCGGGTGAACGTGGTTGGTTCGAGATTCGTGGCAGACTTTTGCGTGGAATACGGGGTGGACATGATGGTGATGATCTCGACAGACAAGGCGGTAAACCCGACTAACGTGATGGGAGCATCGAAACGCTTGGCAGAGATATACGTGCAGAGTTTGGGACTGGCAATGGAGCGAGGAGAAGTCGAGGGTAAGACCCGGTTCGTGACCACTCGATTCGGGAACGTGCTGGGAAGTAACGGTAGCGTGATACCGTATTTCCGAAAACAAATCGGACAAGGTGGGCCAGTTACGGTAACCGATCCGAGAATCACTCGCTTTTTCATGACAATTCCGGAGGCATGTCGTCTGGTGATGGAAGCGGCAACGATGAGTACAGGAAATCAGATCTTTGTTTTTGACATGGGTGATCCCGTGAAGATTGTGGATTTAGCAGAAAGAATGATTCGATTAGCCGGGTACACTCCCAATGAAGATATTAAGATCAAATTCATCGGTTTGAGGCCGGGAGAGAAGTTGTACGAGGAAGTGTTGAGTAACGAGGAAAATACGGTACCTACGGGACATGATAAGATTCGGGTGGCTAAGGTCCGGAAGTACAAGCGTGAAGAGATATTAGGAGCCTACGATAAGTTGGCCGAGTTGGCGTTAGCGGTGAAGGTGGAAGATTCCGTGCGATTGATGAAACAAGTGGTGCCGGAATTTAAGTCGAAGAATTCGGTGTACGAGAGGTTGGATAAATAAGGAATAACAATAAAATAATTAATTAGCGTGTTATGTTGAATAATAAGTCTGTGTTGATAACCGGGGGAACAGGATCTTTTGGAAAAAAGTTTATAGAAACAATTTTGAGAGATTATCCGGAAGTAAAACGTATTGTAATTTATTCGAGAGATGAGTTAAAACAGTTTGAGTTAAAACAAAAATATCCGGAAAGTAGTTATCCCCAATTGCGTTTTTTTATAGGAGATGTGCGTGATGGAGAGCGATTGAAACGGGCTTGTGAGGGAATCGACGTGATTATTCATGCGGCCGCAATCAAGCAAGTTGATACAGCGGAGTATAACCCGGAAGAATGTATCAAGACTAATGTTCATGGAGCACAGAATGTGATTAATGCTGCTTTGCAGATGGGTGTAAAACATGTTGTTGCTTTATCAACGGACAAGGCTTGTGCACCGATTAATTTATATGGGGCAACCAAGTTGACATCTGATAAATTATTTGTAGCTGCTAATAATATAAAGGGAAGTAGAGATGTCCGATTTTCTGTTGTTCGTTATGGAAACGTAATGGGGTCCAGAGGCTCCGTGATCCCGTTTTTTATTAATAAACGAAATAATGGGGCAAAAGAATTGCCAATTACTGATATGCGGATGACTCGTTTTAATATATCATTAGAAGCGGGAGTTGATCTGGTAATGTATGCTATCGCTCATCATCTGGGGGGAGAGATTTTTATTCCTAAAATTCCGTCTTATCATATCAAGGATGTTGCAACTGCAATAGCCCCAACTTTACCGCAAGTAGAGGTTGGCATCCGGCCGGGAGAGAAATTACATGAAGAGATGATAACAGTAACGGATGCTTTGGATACCATTGATTTGGGTAAGTATTATGTAATTATGCCCTCTGTTTCGTTCAATCATTCGAGAGAAGAATACATAAAACACCATCATGCTGTTTATGTTCCAGATGGATTTCATTATAGTTCAGATAACAATATAGAATGGGAGACCGTGGAGAGCATGCGTGAGAATATTAAAAGGTTTGTTGATCCTAATTTTGAGGTAAAATGATAGATAAAGTGATTCCTTACGGTCGTCAATGTATCACAGATGAGGATGTCCAGGCCGTAGTCGAAACTTTGCGATCTGATTATTTGACGCAAGGACCAAAAATTACGGAATTCGAATATGCTTTTGCCCGGTACGTGGGGGCTAAATATGCAGTAGCGGTAAATAATGCTACTGCCGGGTTACATTTGGCAGTTTCTTCTTTGGCAGTTAAGCCGGGGGATAAAGTAATCGTGACTCCAATGACATTTGCAGCTAGTGCCAACTGTGTTCGTTATTGTGGGGGAGAGGTCGTGTTTTGTGATATTGATAAGGATACTTATTTGATGGATGTTGTCAAGTTACGTCAATTGTTGGTTGAAAATCCTAAAGGTACATTTAAAGGAATTATTCCGGTCGATTTTGCGGGTTATCCCCAGAATTTAGAAGAGTTAAAAGAAATTGCAGATGAATATGGTTTATGGATACTTGAAGACGCTTGTCATGCTCCGGGAGGTTATTTTGTAGATCGCAGCGGAGAAAGACAGTATTGTGGAAATGGAAGATTCGCAAATGCGGGAGTTTTTTCCTTTCATCCGGTGAAACATATTGCGACGGGAGAGGGTGGTATGGTAACGACGAATGATGAGGAATTATATAAAAAATTGTGCTTGTACCGCACGCATGGGATCACGAAAGATCCAACTTCCCTACATGAGAATCATGGAGGATGGTATTACGAGATGCAACAACTGGGATTTAATTACCGGATGACAGACTTTCAAGCGGCTCTAGGAATCTCTCAATTGAGTAGGGCGGATGCCGGGTTGGCACGTAGACAGGAAATCGCAAATCGTTATGATGAGGCATTTCAAGATATTCAAGGAATAAAAATACCTTATCGGGCAGGAAACGTGTATCACGCCTTTCACTTGTACGTGATACAAGTCGAGGATCGGTTGGGATTGTATAATTATTTGCGTGAGAATAAAATATTGGCACAAGTCCATTACGTGCCGGTTCACTTGCAGCCTTATTACCGGAAGTTGGGAAGTAAAGTGGGGGATTGTCCCGTGGCAGAGGAATATTACGGACATTGCTTGAGTTTACCGATGTTCCCGACGTTGACGGATGAAGAACAGGGATTCGTGATAGATAAAGTTTTGGAATTTGTAAAAAAGAAATAATTTCGATGATTTTAGAGTTACCTATTGCTGATTTGAAAAAGTTGGTTGCCACGCAGATAAGAAATTTGTTTGGACTAAATGAGCAAGAAAAATTGATAATTTATTCGTCTTATTTTGATGATGCATTAGCAAGAAGTGAATATTCATTTAATTTGAATCCTAATAAATATTATCAAAAATTAACAATTGGGGGGGGTAAAATGGCTTATTTCAATCCATTTCAATCCGCACAATATACAATATTTCTTTATTATTTATCCAATTGTTTGAGTGAACCGGAATCTCGTTTGGCTGATAAAGTGTATTATTTGAATAAAATGCTGAATGGTTGTGATTTGTATCATCAAGTGGAGTTACCCAAGTTTTTTCGGTTGGATCATCCTGTAGGAAGTGTGATGGGAAGAGCCGTGTACGGGGAAGGATTTATGTTTGCCCAAAATTGTACTGTTGGCAATAATAAAGGAATTTATCCCATTATTGGGGAGAATGTGCGTATGTGTGCTTATTCGTCTATTTTAGGAAATTGTAAAATTGGGAATAACGTGATTTTAGGGGCACATGCAGCAGTAAAAGATACGGATATTCCGGATAATAGCATCGTATTTGGGCAATCACCTAATTTAATTTTAAAGAAACAGAAAAGTAAAGAAAATTCATGTTGAAAAACTTAGCTATTATACCTGCACGGGGAGGTAGTAAACGAATTCCCCGGAAAAACGTGAAGTTATTTATGGGTAAACCGATAATAGCTTATTCGATAGAAGCGGCTTTACAATCGGGATTGTTTGATGAGGTTATGGTATCGACGGATGATTGTGAGATTGCTGAAATTGCTTGTCAGTATGGAGCGAAAGTACCTTTTATGCGTACGGAAACAACTGCAAATGATTATGCAACTTTGGCTGATGTAATTCATGAGGTGCTCGATCGTTATGAACAAGAAGGAAAAGTATTTGATAGCGTGTGTTGCGTATTGGCGACCGCTCCTTTAATTTCGTCTGTTGACATACAGTTTGCATATAATAAATTATTGTCATCTGATTTTGTGACCGTGTATCCTGTTGTTGCGTTTTCTTATCCCATATTAAGGGCATTGCAAATGAATGATGAAGGAGGTATGGTAATGCGTTGGCCCGAATACGCTAAAACACGTAGTCAGGATTTAGAGACGATGTATCATGACAGCGGAACGTTTTACTGGCATAAGGTGAAACCGTGGAGAGCAGGGATTCAAAAACGCGGTGGAATCGTGGTGGATGAATCGAGAGTGCAGGATATTGATACGGAGACGGATTGGGTATTGGCCGAGATTAAATTTCAACTTTTACATGGATAAAAAGAAAGTGTATTTTCGTGCAGATGCAGACGATACGATAGGTTATGGGCATTGGGTACGTAGTCTCGCTTTAGCGGATATGTTAAAGGAGGATTTTGAATGTATTTTCTGTACGCAATCGCCGACCGACTATCAAAAAAAAGAAATGTCTAGGGTGTGTCGCTATTTGGAACTCCCTTCGGATGATAGAAAATTTTCTTTTTTTCTGGAGTTGTTGGATGGAGATGAGATTGTTGTGTTGGATAATTTTTTTTTCACGACAGATTATCAGCGATTGATAAAAACAAAAGGGTGTAAGTTGGTATGTTTAGGTACAAACGATAAGCATTATGTTGCGGATTTAATAATTAGTCAAAGTTCGGGAGACACGGGTGTTTTCTCAGTAGAATCATACACGGATTTTTGTATCGGATTAGAATGGGCATTATTGCGGGCGGCTTTTTTAAATAACACGAATAAGTGGAAAAAAGTGGATATACCCCGGCATTTGGTTGTATGTTTTGGTGGAAGTGATTTCTATAATTTGACAGGTCGGGTTGTAAAAATACTTTGTAATATACCTTTTGTAGAAAAGGTGGATGTGATTGTGGGTGACGCTTATAAGAGTGATATTGAAATTGATGATAGGGTGAATGTGGTATTACATCGGAATTTGAATGCGGATGAGATGGTAACTGTTTTTGAGCAGAATGATGTGGCAATTCTTTCTGCTAGTTCTGTATGTGTTGAGGCTATGGCTTGTCGAATTCCGGTACTTGCTGGATATTATGTCGATAATCAGATTGGATTCTATAATGTTATGATATCTGCGAATTATATCGAGGGATTGGGAAATTTACTTACGGATGATTTGTCTGGTAAACTATTATACGGGTTGAAAAACATACAATCATGGAGTTTAAATACTCCATTTCCGGATTTGCTAGGTATAAAATCTCGATACATCCAAAAGTTTAACGAATTATGAGAATAGATAAAAACAAAATCTACAGAGTAGATCGTTATTCGTTTAAAAATTTTGTATTGTTGGACAGAAAGGAACGGGAAATGGTGTGGTGTTGGCGCAATGATGAACGTGTGAGAAGGTGGATGAGTCATTCGGAGGAAATACCTTTGGAGAATCATTTGTGTTTTGTTGACTCCTTACTATTTAGAGATGATTTATATTATTGGTTGGTTTACAGGGATTTAATCCCGGTGGGAGTAGTGGATGTTTACAGGATAGATCAGGAGAATGGTAGTACGGAAGGTGGCTATTATTTATCTCCGGAGATTTCTGATTTTGGAGATGGGTTTGAATTTCATTTTTATTACAAATACTTTCTATTTGATATTCTTGGCTTTTCCATGTTGAAAGGTCCTTTGTTGCTAACAAATTTAAATTCTTACGCATTGGTAACATTTTGTGGAGGAAAGGCTGGAGAGTTTATGGAGAATGGTGGAAAAGAGTACGTGACGATGGAAACATTGAAAGAGAATTTTGATGTACGAAAGGAAGATGGAAATGATATGAAAAAATTTGTAACTCACGTGAGAAATTGTAAAGTTGATTGGCAGAATTTGCTTAAAAGAAAAAAATAATGAAAGCGTTTATATTTCCAGGACAAGGTTGTCAAAAGGAGGGTATGGGTAAAGAACTTTACGAGTATTTTCCCGAGACAAGAGAATTTTTTGAAAAAGCGAATGATTTTCTAGGACACCGAATTACTGACGTGATGTTTCATGGTAGTGAATTGGAATTGATGGAAACACGTAACACGCAGCCGGCGGTGTTCTTGTATGAGGTTGTGTTAGCGATGACCCAAAAAGAGATGTATCCGGATGTTGTTGCCGGACATTCGTTAGGTGAGTTTGCGGCGTTGGTGGTGAACGGTTGTCTTTCATTCGAGGATGGTTTGAATCTCGTGTTGAATAGGGCATTGATAGCCCAAAAAGTATGTGAGAAATACGAGACTGCGATGGGGGCTGTGATCGGTTTCCCAGATGAATATGTTGAAAAACGTTTACAAGAGATTTCGAATGAATCAGGCGAGCCGATTTATTTTGCGAATTATAACGGTCCGGGGCAGGTGGTTATCACGGGTTCTAAAAAGGGGATTAAAATAGCTTGTAAGGCTTTTAAGGCAGAAGGGGCAAAAAAGGCAATACCTTTGGCCATTGGAGGTTCTTTTCACTCTCCCTATATGGAAGAGGCACGAGTGGAGTTAGGAAAGATTATTGAAGAGACGAAATTTCGTAAACCTTTAGTCCCGATCTATCAATGCGTGGATGGTAAACGACATGAGGATCCGGTGGAGATAAAAAATAATTTGATTTATCATATCACGAATCCTGTGCGTTGGACGGATATGGTAAAGAATATGAAGAATGATGGAATAACAGAATATTATGAAGTGGGTACAGATGATACTTTGCAAAAAATTGTAGCTCGGATGTGTCCCACGGATAAAATATCTTCTTTGTGGGATATACCTACTTACAACAGTATTAAATCTTTAAAAATAGAGTAATGATGAAACTAGAAGAATTTGTACAATTATTTGCAGAGCAATTTGATGATACTTCTGCAGACACGTTTACTACAACGACGGAATATAAAACATTGGAGGAATGGGGGTCACTAGTGGCATTGTCCGTAATTTCGATGATTGATGATGAATTTGGTAAACGAATAACCGGGGCCGATTTAAGAAATTGCGTGACAATAGAAGAACTTTATAATTTGATACAGTCTAAATAGTGTTCACGTGGGATGTTTTTATTCATCCCACAAAATATCATGATATGTCCTTTCTAGAAATCCATAATGTAAAAATCAAGGGAATTTCAGCATGTGTCCCGTCTCGTGTGGAAGAAACTAAAGATTATTCTTTAATGACAGAGGAAGAAATTCAAAAATATATTTCTTCAACAGGAGTAATTCGGAAGCATCGGGTAAAAGAAACGCAATGTACTTCAGATTTGTGTTTTGTTGCAGCAGAAAAACTTATTTCTGATTTGGGTTGGGATAAATCGGAAATCGGTTTATTGGTGTTTGTTTCCCATACAGGGGATTATAAACTGCCTTCAACTTCGTGTACGTTGCAACAACGTTTGGGGTTACCGACATCTTGTATGGCATTTGATATAAATCATGGATGTTCGGGATATCTTTACGGATTAAGTATTATTGGAAATTTATTATCTGCTGGGACGATAAAGAAAGGTTTACTTTTGGTAGGCAATACGCAATCTAAAAATGTTAGTTTTTTTGATCAAAGTACATATTTGATTTTTGGAGATGCAGGTAGTGTAACAGCATTAGAATATGCCCCGGAGAATTATGATTTGATGGATTTCCATTTTTTCACGGATGGTTCAGAATTTGAATCGGTGTATATTCCAGATGGAGGGTATCGTCATCCGATAACACCGTCTTCTTTCGTGATGGAGGAGTTCGGTAACGGGATCAAACGTAATCGTACTCATTTGAGAATGGAGGGGGCCGATGTGTATTCTTATGCAAATTCTTATATACCCAAGTCCGTGCAAGCGTTAATAGAACATTGTAATATGGATGTGGCCACGATAGATTATCTTGTGATGCATCAAGCAAACAAGTTTTTATGTGAGAGAATCCGTAAGAAGATAAAAATACCAGAGGAAAAGACTCCTTACACGTTTCCTGATTTTGGAAACACAAGTGGTGCTTCAATTCCTTTAACAATGGTGCTGAAATTGAAAGAACAATTACGTGTTCGTGATTTAGATTTGTTGATGGCCACGATAGGTGGAGGTTTCTCAATCGCTTCAGCTCGGTTGAAGACGAGGGGAGATATTTATTGTCCAGAGTTATTAATATTAGATTAGCATGAAAGATCCTTTTTCATTAAAAAATAAAACGGTTTTAATAACTGGAGCTTCTTCTGGTATTGGACGTAGTGTAGCTATAGAATGTGCTAATGCGGGTGCTTCTTTGATAATAACCGGACGTAATCCCGAACGTTTAAATGAAACGATGACACTATTAAGTGAAGGTACACATAAGAGTGTCATTGGGAATTTAACCTCGGATGAAGATATTCAACGATTAGTAGATGGTGTGGGTAAAATCGATGGAGTGGTGTTGTGTGCAGGAATAAATGATAAATGTTTGATAAAGAATATTTCTAGAGAGAATATTAACGAGATGATGAGTATTAACTTGTTCTCTCCGATTTTATTGGTTCAGGCATTGTTGAAAAAAAAGAAAATAAACAGATATGGTTCTATAGTGATCATGTCATCTATTTCTGCTTATTATCCTTCCATCTCGAATGGTCTTTATGCAGCATCGAAGGGGGCTTTAAATTCTTTTTCAAAAGTATTGGGATTAGAACTATTACCTTTAAAGGGTCGAGTAAATTGTATTCAACCTGCTTTTGTCGAAACAGATATGTTGAAAAAATACACGTTGCAAGAAGAAATTGAAAAAATCAAGCAAAATTATCCATTAGGACGTTTTGCTCGTCCGGAAGAAGTTGCTTATGCGGCGATTTATTTTTTGTCAGATGCTTCCCAATGGATAACAGGTAATTTTTTTATTATGGATGGTGGATTCACGTTAAGATGATGTATGAAAGATTTATTGATTATTGGAACGGGGAATTTTAGTAAGGTTGTAAAAGAGTACGCAGCTCGTTGCGAGGCTTTTAATAAAGATTGGCAGATCAAGGGTTTTCTTATTTCTGATATAGACGAGAATAGAGATATAGAGGGAATAGTAGGAGATCTTAGTGATTATCAGCCCGAGGAAAATGACATATTTATTTGTGCGTATGTGACAGGTACGGATCGGGAGAATGCGGTGCGTATCATAGAAAATCGGGGTGGACAATTCGTCAATATTATTCATCCGTTATCGAATATATGTTCTTCGTGTGTTTTGGGAACTGGAAATGTTATTGGCGCTTTTGTCTCGTTGTCGGTGAACACAAAGATTGGAAATCATAATATATTTCAAGATCATAGTAATTTAGGGCATGATTCTATAGTTGGAGATTATTCACATTTTTACGTTGGAACGATCGTGTGTGGTAAGAATCGAATAGAGGACAGGGTTTCTGTATTCACGGGTGCTATTATTTATCCTGGAATCAAATTAGAAAGTGATGCGGTTGTCGGAGCCGGAAGTGTGGTGATGAGAAAAGTGAAAGGCGGAACAACTGTGATGGGTAATCCGGCCAAATTATTAGAATAACATATACTTGATATAAATAAAGTTGAAATGGATAAGATATTTATTGTGGCGGAATTATCTGCAAATCATAATCATGATTATGATTTGACGGTGAAAACGATAAAGGCGATGGCAGAAGCGGGAGCGGATGCCGTGAAATTTCAAACCTATAAACCGGAATCCTTAACCCTTCGTGCAGATACACCCTATTTCGGACCAAAAGATTCGGGACTTTGGAAAGGTATGACTCTTTATGAAATTTACACCCAAGGGTCACTACCTTATGAATGGCAACCGAAACTTAAAAAGCTTGCAAATGATTTAGGTATGATGTGTTTCTCGACCCCGTTTGATAGAGAGGGAGTTGATTTTATGGAAGAGATGAATATGCCGATTTATAAGATTGCTTCTGCAGAGATTAATGACGTGAATTTGATCGAATATGTGGCACGGAAGCATAAACCTATGGTACTTTCAACCGGTATGGCCACCCTTGAAGATGTTGAGTTAGCGGTAAAGACGTGTCGAAAGGCGGGGAATGATGACATTACGTTGTTGAAATGTACGTCAGAATACCCGGCACCCGTGGAAAAGGCGAATTTATCAAGTATGCTTGATTTGAAAGAGCGTTTTGGAGTAAAAGTCGGGATTTCTGATCATTCAATGAGTAATATCATTCCTATAATTTCTGTAGCTTTAGGTGCAACGATGATCGAGAAACATTTTATTATAGATCGATCATTGGGGGGGATTGATTCAGGATTCTCTTTGAACAAAGATGAGTTTGCATCTATGGTACGTGATGTTCGCTTGGCAGAAAAAGCTATGGGTGAAGTTGAGTATATGACAGATGAAGAAACGAGATTGCGAAAACGATCGTTATTTGTCGTAAAAGACATGGAAGCTGGGGAGATTATTACAGAGGATTGTGTAAGATCTGTTCGACCAGGTTATGGAATGGCTCCTAAATGTTTGAAAGAAATATTAGGTAAGAGAGTAAAGTGCCCGCAAAAAGCGGGAATGCCACTTTTATATGATGATTTGGATTGGAATGCATAGATTAAAAATTAATAGACTAAAATTAGGTAATTATTTCCACGTAGGAATAATTTTTTGCCTACTTTTTTCTAGTTTGGCATTTTATCAGACGGTAAGAGAGGCTTGGTATATTGCTATTGTTGCATTGATAACGGTAATAACAATTATAAAGTGTATTTATAATCCTTCAATCTTAAAAAAGTTAATTTTACACCGTTCTTATAATAAATATTTTTTATGGTTAGCGACCTTGTTCTTGTTTTATGTCCTTCATAATTATTTCTTGTATCCTAAAAATTCTCCATTGGGGAAAGTTGATTTTATCTCTCAATTTTTAATAACATTTATTATCATCATATGGACTCTGAATTTAGAATTTAAACAGGCTCTGAGATGTTTGACAATAGCAGGTGCATTGGCATCAATTGCCATGCTTTTTTATCTTTTTACAACTGGTATAACAAGTTTTTTGGCAGAAGCAATGACCGGATATACGAGGTTGGGAAAGGAGAATGATTATATCCGTAATATGAATTATGTGACATTATTGGTATTATTATTTTCAGCTTTTTCGTTGTATTATGCCTTTTATTCTTCTCAAAAAAAGTTTTTCCTGTTCCTTTTTTTCTTTCAAGTTTGTTTAATTCTATTGTCTGGTTCAAAAAAAGCTTTTCTGGGAGCAGTGATGATATTTGTAGGTTTATATTTCTTAAAGTATGGACGTAAAATATTTAAATATGTTATACCTCTGAGTTTTACGATGTTTTTGGTTTTATATTTGTTATTACATAATACTTTCCTGTATAATGTGATCGGGTATCGTTTAGAGGCCGGTTTGGCTGTGATCGGTTTTGAAATTGAGAATTCTCAATTAGAACAAACAGCATTGAATTCTGATAATTTAAGGATCGAATTACTGGAAAAAGCTATTGAGATGAGTTCTGATATCCCATTGTTGGGTAAAGGATTCGCTTATTTCCAGACTCACACGATAGGTTTTAATTCAATTAATCATGTATACCATTCGCACAATAATTACTTGGAGTTGTATATTAATTATGGTATAATCGGTTTTTTGTTGTATTATAGTATGTATATATATACTTTCTTGAAAATATTGTTTAAGAGAAAGGAGCCATTAGGTTATGTTTTTATTATCTTTTTTATTGTGTTATTCTTTATTTTGGAACCTACTATAGTTTCATTTTATATGTCTCCTTGTATCTATCTTTTTTTGTATATGTCTTATCGTTATTTGTTAGAAAAACGGGATGAGGTTAGAAATTAAAAAAATTATTTCAAATAAAGTAGTTTCTTATATGCTTACTCGCTATTTGGTATACTTTATTTCATTTTTATCTTCTTTGTTGATTGCGGGGAAACTGGGACCTTATTATTTCGGTATTTGGGGTTTTGTCCTTTTGTTAATTAATTATTTTCATATTATAGATTTTGGGATCGGAAATTCGATGACGGTTCTTTTGGTACAGAATAAAGAGAATCCTCAAAGGCAGCGAAATTATGAAATGGCATCTATGTTTATTCTTGGATGGATTTCTTTATTTGTTGTGTGTATTGCTGTTTATTATGGATGTTTCGGAATATCGTTTTTTGAGAAGTATCATTTAGGAAATTTGTTTTATTTGGTTTGTGGGATTGCGATTCTTCAGTATTTTAATGATTATTTCTTGAAAGTTTATCGGGTGAAAAGTAAGATGTTTGAGTTTGCTTTTTACCAGACAATTATCCCTTTTCTTGTTTTATTATTTTTATTTTTTGCAAGAGAGGAGCGTTTGGTTTGGTTACTTACGCTTGCTTATTTGATTGGGCACGTGTTGTCGATGTTCTTTTATTTGAAAGGTGGGGGAATATCTTATAGAGGGAAATGTACTTTTAAAGATTGCGGATTAATTTTAAATAAAGGATTTTATCTTTTCGTGTACAATTTTTGTTTTTACATGATTATCGTGTCTACAAAAACAATAATAGGAATTTATTATACCGTTGAAGAATTTGGTTATTTCACTTTTTCATACACGTTAGCTCATGCAGCATTACTATTATTGACTGCTTTTTCATCGTTAATAACTCCTAAATTGATAGATAAATTTCATTCAAACGATTACGTCCAGATTCATGCGACAGTTCGTTTGTTGAGAGTAAACTACGTGTATCTTTCTCATGGATTAATGTATGTTGCGATGATTGGTTTCCCGATCTTATTATATGTATTGCCTAAGTATGCTGAGGCTTTGCGTACAATAAACTTGACTGCTTTGGCCACGATTTTATACGCAAATTCTTTTGGGTATTCTTCTTTATTAATGGCTAAAAACAAAGAGAAAGTAATCGCAAGGAATTCTTTAATTTCATTAATTTTGAATGTCATATTGGCATTTGTGTTGATCAAGATTTTCTATGTGGGATACGAGTATGTAATTTTAGCCACGTTAGCTACTTATTTCCTCTACGCTTATTTAACCGTGTGTAGCGGGAAACGAATATTGCAGCAATCAATCAATTTTTTCTCTGTGATGAAAGAGTGTTTTCCTGCTGGGATATTGATTCCATTTTTAGGAGCGATGGCTGTTACGATGATTAATGTCGATTATTTGATGGGAGTACCATTTCTGTTGTTTTTGATTATAGATAGAAAAGAAGTTGGAGAAATCTATTTATCGTTTAAGCGAATTTTATTTAATCCGAATGTGATAGATATATAAATAGTTATGAGAAATATTGCAGTTTATGGAGCCGGAAGTTATGGTCAAGAGATTGCTTGTTTGATAGAAAAAATTAATAGTCGGAATACGATCCCCGGTACAGAATGGAAATTTGTCGGTTTTTTTGATGATAACGAGAAATTGAAAGGAGAAGATTTGGGATATGGAACAATTTTAGGAGGAAGAGATGTTTTGAATGATTGGGATTCTTCTCTTGCTGTTGTAATTGCTATCGCAAATACTTCTATAATTAAGAATATTTTGAGTGGAATTTGTAATGAACGAGTGTATTTCCCGAATATAGTTGATCCTGATACGTCATTTTTAGATCGGAAATCGTGTAGAATGGGGCAAGGAAATGTGATCGGGGAGGGGTGTCGATTTAGTCCGAAAGTATCCATCGGGGATTTTAACATTGTGGTGAATGATTCGGTGTTTGGACATGATGTCGTGATGGGAAGTTACAATGTGCTGTTTCCAGAAGTTCGTTTGTCGGGTTATGTGAAAGTTGGCGATAGTAATTTATTCGGGGTAAGAACGGCTATTTTGCAGGGCTTTTCGGTTGGATCGAACGTGCGCATAGCTTCTGGTAGTATACTAATGAATGATGCGCAAGACGGTTTCGTGTATAGGGGAAATCCTGCAAGAAAAATGGCGCTGTAAATAAATTTTGATAACGATGTTTTTAGATATAGATAAGAAATTATCATCGAAAATTGCGGCAATAGATGATAGTGGTGCTTTGATTACTTATGGAGCACTGAAGGAATTTTGTGAAGAGTTTTATGACGCTTTACCTCGTAGAACGTTAATATTTATAATGGCAGAGAATGTGATCGGGTCTCTGGGTGGTTATGTTGCCGCTTTGTCGAACCGGATCGTGCCGTTGATTATTAATGCTCATATTGATAGGCAACTCTATGAAACATTGAAAGATTTATATAAACCGGAGTTTATTTGGGGACGAGAGACTTTGTTGGAGGGGATGCCGATCGTGTTTTCCAAGTATGGCTTTGGACTTGCCAGAACGGGTTTGTTACCTGATCCTTTGTATGATGAACTGTCGTTGTTGCTTCCAACTTCAGGATCGACAGGAAGTCCTAAATTAGTTCGCCATAGTTATCGTAACGTGGAGTCGAATGCTCGTAATGTCGCAAGTTTGTTTAACTTGAATGATCAAGAACGAGCGATGGCATCATTGCCCATGCATTACACGATGGGATTATCTGTAATATCCAGTCATCTGTACGCTGGGGCAACGCTTTTGCTTTCTGATAAGTCGTTAATGGATGCGAGTTTTTGGAGGATGATGAAAGAAGAACGAGCAACGAGTTTTACGGGTGTTCCATATAGTTTTGAGATCTTAAACAAGATGAGGTTTTTTAGAATGGATTTACCTTATTTGAAATTGATCACTCAAGGTGGAGGAAAGTTGCCGGACGAACTTTTTAAAACTTGTGCGGAATATGTGGAGAGAACGGGCAAGAGATTTATTGCAACTTATGGACAAACAGAAGGAACGGCGCGGATGGCTTATTTGGCACCAGAGTTAGCTATGACAAAGGTTGGAAGTATAGGTGGTGCCATCCCCAACGGAAGTTTATCAATTATAGATGAGAGTGGGCATGAAACGAGCGAGGGAGAGGCCGTGGGAGAGATGATTTATAGAGGTCCGAATGTGACCTTGGGATATGCTGTTTGCGGGAAGGATTTGGATAAAGGGGATGAAAATAACGGGATATTACATACGGGAGATGTTGCCAGAAGAGATAAAGACGGTTGTTATTATATCGTGGGACGAATGAAACGCTTTTTAAAGATATTCGGTTTGCGTATAGGATTGGATGAGGTTGAGCATTTGGTGAAATCTGCTTTTGATACGGATTGTTTGTGTGGGGGAGATGATGAAAAATTGATAATTAAGATAACGAATAGAATGATTCCGGAGCAAGTTCTTGATTTTGTTGTTCAAAAAACAAAATTGTTTCACAAGAATGTACAGGTGGAAGTTGTGGATGTGATAAAAAGGAATGCGGCTGGAAAAGTAATTTTGAATTGAAATGGAAAACGTGGGAACAAAAAGTTTAGAAAATAAGGTTTGTTTGATAACGGGGGCTGCTCGCGGCATAGGGAGAGCGATTACCGAGAAACTTGCTGCACGGGGAGGTATTGTATATGCTAATGACCGTTTGGTAGAAGAAATGGGGGAATGGGTAAAGGAGTGTGCGGATAAGTATGCGACAGAAATCATTCCAGTGTCTTGTGATATTTGTGATTTTCAAGCCGTCAAACAAATGATAATTCAAATAAAGAAAGAACGAGGACGTATTGATGTCTTGGTAAATAATGCTGGGATTGTTACATATGAATACTTGGGAATGATTGATTTTGAAAAATTGAGACAAATGTTCGAGGTAAATGTGATTGCCATGATTCATTTGATACAACTTGTTTCGAGGTTGATGACAAGGCAAAAATCAGGTTCAATTATTAATATGGCAAGTATTGTTGGTGTAAAAGGAGCGAAAGGGCAATTGGCATATTCTGCCACAAAAGGAGCCGTTGTTTCAGTTACAAGATCAGCTGCAAAAGAATTGGCAGAACATCAAATTAGAGTGAATGCAGTGGCTCCAGGTATGGTGGCGACTGATCGTTTTTTGCATTCAATAGAGAATCGTTTTGAAGACAGGTTAAATAGTGTGGGTTTTGGACGTTATGCGTTGCCTGAAGATATTGCCGATGCAATTTCGTTTTTTGCCTCGGACGAATCAAAATATATAACGGGACAAGTGTTGGGTGTTGATGGTGGATTTATTTTGTAAAGAGTAATCTCTAGTGATATGGAAAATGGAAAGAAGTATAATGTGATTTTCATGGAAGTCTTTTCTGTCGGAGAAGAGTCCCTAAATGATGAGTTTAAACAAGAGAATGTTGAGAATTGGAATTCAATACATCAATTAAATTTAGTTTCTTATATAGAGGAATCGTTTGATGTTATGTTGGATTCGGAAGATATCTTAGGGTTAACGTCTTATTCTAAAGGTAAGGAAATTCTTACTTCTAAGTATAATATTAATTTTTAATTTTTAGATAGGTGTATGCGTGTATTGTATAACACATGTGTGGCAGATCCGTGGGTAAAAGTTGCTCAAAGATTGCGGGATGATTATGGATATGAGCCCGTGTATTGGATTGGTTTTAATTACGATGATTCGGAGAATATCGTGAAAGAATTGTTGCCAACAGCTTGTTATCAATCTTATTCTAATGCATGGAGAGGAATTTTTTCAAAAGAAATTGCAGATAAGGCTAAAGAATGTTATGTAGATATTGATTTTTTGAAAGAAATTGCCGTGTATGAATTACAAGCTATTAAAATGATGGATAGATTGGATTATGATCGGTATAGCTTTAATTATATGGAGCGGGAACGGCATTTCCTTAATTTGTTGAAAAGTTGGATGGCTTGCATTGAAATTTATAAACCAGATTTAGTAGTTAGCGCAGTGAATCCTCATCGTGTATATGATTATGTGTTGTATTTGTTGTGTAAACGAATGAATATAAAGTTTATTACATTCCAATATTCCATGTGTGTGGAGCGGATTTATGCAACAACTAATTTTTATACCGTGGGAGATCTTTTTGAAAAAGACTATAAATATTATTTGTCAAAAAAAGAGTTGGATAAAAACGAACTTCCAGTTGAAATTCTGAATCAATTTGAAAAAGTTTTGAAAGATTATTCCGAAGCTGCACCTGCTTATATGAAGACACATCCGCTTATGGATAAAAAATATAGGAATTTTTTCTTTTTGGTAAAAACCTTTGTAAAGAAATATGACTTTTTCGGGAAAAATGGAATTTTGCGAAAAGGGTATGTTTCTGTTACAATGTTCAAAAATCGGAAATATAGCTTAGAAAAATCTCATTTTGGAATAATCGAAATAGCACTAAAAAAGGAAAAAAATCTAGCATACAGTAAAAGAATGCATAGATATTATTCTTCTTTAGCAGAATATCCGCAAAAGAATGTCGATTATATTTTGTTACCGTTACATTATCAACCGGAGGCGACAACTTCTCCGGCTGGAGATATTTTCGTGAACCAGAGGTTGTGCGTGGAGATGTTATTGAAATATACCTCAGACAACTATTTTATTTACGTGAAAGAACATCCGCAGCAATTTATGTCTCATATGTTGGGGCATACAAATCGAATAAAGGAATTTTACGATGATTTAATAGTTAACCCTCGTGTAAAATTGATGCCATTTGAACTGGATTCATATTCTTTAATGAGAAATGCAAAAGCTGTTGCAACTGTTACAGGTACTGTGGGGTGGGAAGCAATGATGCATAGGAAACCTGTCATCGTGTTTGGTATGATTTGGTATGAGCAATGTCGTAGTGTGTTGAGAGTTACGGATGAAACTTCTGCATCAAAAATAATGTCTTATATCGAAAATTATTGTTATGACGAACACGATATTTTAGCTTATCTCATGGCTTTTGCTAAAAATTCCATTCGAGCTTATCATTATCAAGGTAGAAAAGAAAAAATGAATTTACCGGAAGAAGAGTGTGTACACAATATAATAGGAAAGCTTTTATTTTTTCAGGGATAAATTGTAATGAAAATCCTATTTTTTATACTTATTTGTAGTTTATTGAGATGCGAGTGTTTATCTGCTCAATGTGTGAATATTGCCAATAAGAGAATATTGTTTCTTGATTATGATATTATTGAAAAATTGGACGGTGCAGAACTCAAGATGAATTCTCCTATTGATAGAGGAGTCGCTTTTTATTTTGATAAATCTTGGGAAGGACCGAGTTGTGCTTATGTTACAATAATAAAAGATTCAACATTTTATAGGGCTTATTATCGGGGACGGTTGACCTCTAAAACGGGTGGGGCAAAACAAATAACATGTGTTGCAGAGTCAAAAGATGGTGTTCATTGGTATAAACCACGATTGAGTATTTATCGAATTGCAGGATACGATAAGAATAATATTGTGTTAATGAATGAAGGGGATGTTTCCCATAATTTTTCACCTTTTATTGACATTAATCCCAAGCATGATCTTCGATATAGGTATAAAGGTATTGGAGGTAAAGAAGGTAAAGGACTTTTTGTTTACCAGTCAATTGATGGGTTGAAGTGGGAGAAAATGAAGGAAGAGCCTTTTTATACGGATGGAAATTTTGACTCGCAAAATGTCGTATTTTGGAGTCCGGAGCACAACTCGTATTTGTTGTTTTTTAGAAAATGGAGGAAAGTTGATAAGGTGTTATACCGAACAATAGCGATGAGTCGTTCCGAGGATTTTGAAAAGTGGGAGAAATATAAATTATTGGATTTTGGAGATACTCCCATTGAAAACTTGTATACAAATCAAATCGGATTTTATTATAGGGCTCCTCAGTTCTTAATTGGCATAGGGGCAAGGTTTTTTCAAAATAAGAAGGTGATACCAGATTCTTTATCTACAAGGATGAATGCTGCTTATGTGAATGATTGTTCGGATGTTTATTTAATGTCATCTAAGGATGCTCTTCATTTTGATCGGATTTTTATGGAATCTTTTATAAGACCAGGGATAGGGTATAATAATTGGACTTCCAGAACAAATTACCCGGCATTGAATATTGTTGAAACGTCGGATAGCGAGTTGTCTGTTTATGTGAATGAAAATTATATGCATCCTGAAGCCCATTTGAGAAGGTATTCTATTAGAATAGATGGTTTTACTTCTATTTGTGCAGGGTATGTCGGTGGAGTAGTTATTACGAAGCCAATTAAGTTTAGCGGGACAAGACTTGAGATAAATTATTCTACTTCTGCAGCGGGAGAAATACGAATAGAATTACTTGATGAAAGAGATGAAGTTATTCCGGGATATTCAAAAGAGGATTGTGACTGTATTGTTGGAGACGAGATTTCGAGGGGTGTTACTTGGCATGGAAAGAGTGATTTGTCTTCCGTTGAAGGACAAATTGTAAAAATGAAGTTTTATTTGAAAGATGCGGATGTGTTTTCGTTCAGATACAATAGATGGTAATTTGTATGGAAATAGGTAAATAATATTGTTGAAGTAAAAATTTGGAAGACGAGTTTGAATATATAAAGTTAAATTAATGGAAGTAAAAGATTTTCAATTTGGGGATGAGAAGGATATATTATCATTGTTTGAAATTACTTTTGGTCGATTTATGCGACAGGATGTTTGGCAATGGCGTTTTCAGAATAATCCAGCAGGTCGGTTCTGTATAAAATTGATGTGGGAAAATGATAAACTAGTTGGGCATTATGCTGTTAGTCCATTTGATGTAAATATTGATTCTGGTTTATACCAAGCAAGTTTGTCGATGACAACGATGACTCATCCAGATTATAATGGGAGAGGTTTTTTTAAGGTTTTAGCAACAGAATTATATAAAACAATATATGAACAGTATGATATAAAGTTAGTGATGGGTTATCCCAACAAAAATTCTCATTACGGATTTATAAAAAATTTGAAATGGAAAGATTTGGCTGTGGTGCATCATTTGGTGTTGGATACTTCTTGTTTGAAACGGGTTAAATCCGATCAGATTTTTCTCACAAACAATTTTCGAGGAGTACATGCGAGTTTGTTGAAGCGAATATCAAGTGCATTTTGTCTTTCGGTGGAACGTTCTGTGGAATATTTGAATTGGAGATATGTGGATAATCCTTTAAATAAATATTATATTTTTGAATATGTTGATGACGTTGGTTTACGTGGTTTTTTAGTAGTGAAGTTATATTCAATGCTAGATGGAACATATGGCCTCTTTATTATGGAAAATGGAATCGAAGGCGAAAATATATCATTATTACCGATTTTTTTAAGTCATATTTTTTCTTTCTTTTCGGAAAAAATCTCAACGATTAATACTTGGTTACCTCTTTTTGATAGACGGCATATTTTTTACGAGAAAAATGGGTTTATGCTTGGTGGTAAACCTACATATTGGGGAGTGAGATTTTTGGATCCCAAATTTGACTTATTGGGAAGTGATGTGAGAAATTGGTATTATTCATACGGAGATTCAGATGTATATTAGTTTATTATGGAAAAAATTTTAGTTGTAGCTCCACATTCAGATGACGAAGTGCTTGGATGTGGGGGATATATAAAAAAACTTGTTAATGCAGGTAAAGAAGTTTTCGTTTTGATTATGACTAATGCACATATCGGTGATCCGGATAAATATCCAGAAGAACGTGTTCGAAAAGTTAGAGAAGAAGCGTTTGCTGCTCATCAATATTTAGGGATAAAAGAAACTTTTTTTATGGATTTCCCCGCTCCAAGGTTAGATACATTTCCTTCGTATAAAATATCGATGGCAATGTCAGAACTGTTACGAGATAAAAAGTTTGATACTGTTTTTATACCTCATCACGGTGACATTCATAGAGATCATAAGGCCGTCTTTAATGCGGCACTTGTTGCCTGTCGCCCGGTGAATAATTGTTCTGTGAAAAGGGTATATGCTTACGAGACATTATCGGAAACCGAGTGGGGGGCTCCTTATCAGTCAGAAGCGTTTATTCCTAATGTATTTGTAGAATTAACCGGGGAAGAATTTAATGCAAAATGTAATGCAATGAATTTTTTTAAATCTCAGGTACGAGAGTTTCCGTCTTCTCGTTCTATCGAGGCGATAGAAGCTTTAGCAAAATATCGGGGTGCTTCCGTTTCTTGTGCTCGTGCAGAAGCATTTATGTTAATACGTGATATAAGATGAGAGTGTACGTTTCTTGTGTAAAAAGAGTGCTGGATTTTGTTATAGCCTTGATAGCGTTATGTCTTTTGTGTCCATTCTTAAGCTTTATTGCCCTTTTATTATTTATCGTACATCAAAGTTTTAATGGAATCTTTTTTGTACAATCTAGGGTAGGTTATAAAGGAAGGATATTTAAAATATTAAAATTTAAGACGATGAGTGATCGACGGGATGAGGATGGAGTTCTTCTTCCCGATGCGGAAAGGTTAACTCCTATAGGGAAAATTGTTCGGGAATTGTCTATAGATGAGTTGCCCCAATTGATAAATGTTTTGAAAGGTGATATGGCTCTAATTGGTCCACGTCCTTTGTTGCCTAAATATTTGCCGTTATATTCGGTTGAACAGTTAAGACGTCATGAGGTACGCCCAGGTATTGTGGGATGGGCCGGTGTGAATGGGAGAAATAACAACACATGGTTGAAGAAATTTGAAATGGATGTGTGGTACGTGGATCATGTTTCTTTTATGTTGGATTTAAAAATATTCTTTTTAGCGATAAAAACGGTTTTTGAGAGAGAGGGAATATCGAAAGAAGGGGAAGCAACAACAGTTCCTTTTGACGGAACGAATTGAGTATGTTGTTTTTTTCGCAAAATAACTTTATCTTTGTATGAACTAAAAGGAGAATGTATTATGACAGCGATAGAATTAGATGCCTTTAAGATGCAATTGATACGTGATATCCTTGCTATTAATAATTTGGAGATGTTGGATGACGTGAAGAAGTATGTAAGGCAATTGACCAAGATACATCAAAGTCAATGTTCTTCTGAGTTTATGCTAAATATTCCTGCCACTGTTGAGGAATTGAAGGAAAGTGTCGAACGAGGATTGGCTGATATTAAAGCCGGACGACGGACTCCAAGCGAAGATGTTTTTCGTGAGTTGGAGAAAAAATATCTATAGTGCATGCGAGTTGAGTGGTCCGATGAGGCGTGGAAACTTTTGGATAATATTCTCCAAGAGTGTGAAAATAGATTTGGCAAAAAGAATGTCGAAAAATTTTTAGGTCGAGTGAAAAGATGCAACCAATCGTTGGTTGACAATCCCTATATGGGAAAATTAGAACCGTTGTTAGAGTATCTCCCTCTCTCATTGAGAACTTTTGTATTGCATCCTTATTATAAGATTGTTTATTACGTGAATGAATTTGAGGATTGTATTTATGTGATAACATTATGGGATTCTCGCCGGAATCCGGAAGAATACGTGAAGGAGCTTTTTGATGAAAAAAAGGATTAATATCCAAGTGTATATTGGGAGCGTAAGTTATGGAGATTGTTCGGGTCGTAAATACCGTTTTTAGTTCCAATACATACGTGTTGCGAGAGGAAGGGATGGATTGGTGTTGGTTGGTGGACGTGGGAGATGTTGATCCGGTGTTGGAGTGCATTGGAGGAGACGTGACGATTCGAGGTGTTTTTCTAACACACGCACATTACGATCATTTGTATGGAATCAACCGTTTGATCGATTTGTTCCCGCAATGCGTGGTGTACACGTCGGAGGCGGGAGTGGAAGGAATTTATTCGGACAAGTTGAATTTTTCGAAATATCATGATGATTCGGTTGTGTTCAAGGGGGATCATGTGGGAGTTGTGTGTGATGGAGATAGAATTGAGTTGTTTCCGGGAGAGTTTTTAACGGTATTGGAGACTCCCGGACATGATAAAAGTTGTTTAACGTATTACACGGAGAGCGTAGTGTTTTCCGGAGATTCTTTTATACCGGGGGTGAAGGTAATAACCACGTTCCCGCGTAGCGACAAGCAAGAGGCAGCCCGATCTGTGGAGAAGATTTTAAAACTCGCGGAGGGGCGGGATTTGTATCCCGGGCACGGGGATGTCACGGTCGGCAAGATTGTATTTTGATCGACGAGTTGAAGGTGGAATAATCATTATAAATTTTTCAATATAGAGTTTCAAACGGGACGGGATAGATAAATTCCGTGATGGCCCGTGGTGAGACGTTTACTATTTACATGTATGGATCGAAAACGAATTTATCTTTGCCTGGCTCACATGAGTGGCAAAGAACAAGACTTTATTAAAGAAGCGTTTGATACGAATTGGGTAGTTCCATTGGGGCCGAATGTGAATGCCTTCGAAAAATCCCTCCAGAATTTTTTAGTTGAAGATGAGGGGAAACGGGTGGTGGCATTGAGTGCTGGGACTGCAGCGTTACATTTAGGGTTGATATTGTTGGGGGTGCAAGCGGGTGATGATGTGATTTGTCAGAGTTTTACGTTTTGTGCATCGGCGAACCCGGTGACTTACTTGGGGGCAACGGCTGTTTTCGTAGACTCGGAAGAGGATACTTGGAACATGAATCCCGTGTTGCTGGAGGAAGCTATACGAGATCGGATGGCAAAAACCGGACGAAAACCGAAGGCGATTATTCCGGTACACCTGTATGGGATGCCAGCGAAGATGGACGAGATTTGTGCCGTGGCCGAGAAATACGGGATTCCTATATTGGAGGATGCTGCAGAAGCATTGGGATCGGAATACAAGGGACAAAAATGTGGAACTTTCGGTGTGTACGGGGCTTTGAGTTTTAACGGGAACAAGATGATCACCACCTCCGGTGGAGGTGCGTTAGTGGTGCCTGATGAAGAATCCAAAAAGGCAGCGATGTTTTACGCTACGCAGGCCCGGGAACCGTATCCTTACTATCAACACGAGAAGATCGGTTATAATTATCGGATGAGTAATATTTGTGCAGGGATCGGGTTGGGACAGATGACTGTATTGGAAGAGCATGTGGCTCACCATCGTCGTGTACATGAGTTGTATGAACGGGCATTTGCCAACGTGAAAGGGATCGAGTTAAAATCGAATCCAGACGAGCGGTTTAATGCTAATTACTGGTTATGTACAATACTAATAGATAAGGAGGAGACAGGAGTGGATTGTGAAGAATTGAGAGTGTTCTTGGATCGTAAAGGGATTGAAACCCGGCCACTCTGGAAACCAATGCATTTGCAGCCGGTGTTTGCGGGCAGTCCTTGTTACGTGGATGGAACTTCGGAGAAATTATTCGAGAAAGGATTGTGTATTCCTGCTGGGCCTTGTGTGACGGATGAGGATGTAGCTTATATTGTGAGTGAGATAAAAAGTTGTATCTGTAAATAGTTAAAATATGCATTTGATAAAGAACGTGATCATGTTGATATGGGCTGCGGGATTGTTTGTTTCGTGTGCTTCGAGCAAGAAGGTGGTGTATTTGCAGGATGTTGATGTAAACAAACGGATTAAAGCGGAGTGTGAATATAAAACCGTGATTCATACGGATGATTTGTTGTCGATTATAGTGTCGTGTGATGATCTGGAATCAGCACTACCCTTTAACACGCCGATGATTGGTTTGGGGCGTGAAGTAAATACAACCTCTAGCCAGCAAATTCCGAGGGGGTATCTCGTGGATAAGAATGGTGAGATTGATTTTCCCGTGTTGGGGAAATTGAAGGTCGAGGGAATTTCGAGAAACGAGTTGGCGGAAATGTTGAAAGAGAAGCTGTCGGAGTACTTGAAGAACCCGATCGTGACTATTCAGTTCCAGAATTTCAAGGTGACGATATTAGGGGAGGTGAAAGCTCCCGGTAGCTATAAGGTCGTTAGCGAGCGGGTATCGTTGTTGGATGCACTTGGAATGGCAGGGGACTTGCAAATAAATGGTAAACGGAAAAATGTTTTGGTGATGCGGGAGCAAGGAGATGAGAAGATTTTTGCCCGAGTAGATTTGACATCAAGTGATTTTATTGATTCACCATTTTTTTACTTGCAGCAGAATGATGTGGTTTACGTGGAACCGAACAAAGGACGGATTGCCGGGGGAAGTGTCAGTACGTTCTTGCCTTATATTTTATCGAGTTTGTCGACAATCGTGGCCTTGATTTCTTTGACAAGATAGTTCCAGATTAATAGTATATGAAAATGATCAATCAAGATAATAATTTGTTACAGACAGAAGAAGAGGAGTATTTTGATCTGAAAACTTTTTTCTATAAAATTTTGGCCCGTTGGTGGTGGTTTGCTATTAGTATACCGTTATGCGCCCTAATTGCTTTGTATATTTGTTTTAGCTCGACACCGGAGTATAAGGTGGAAGCGAAAGTGATGATTAGCGATTCGAAAAAAGGGGAGGTCGGGATAAATCCGATGTTAAAGGAATTGGGGTTGTTTCAGGGAACGATGATGGTAGAGAATGAGATCGTGGAGTTGAAGTCTAAAAATTTGATATTGGATGTAGTAAAAGAGTTGGAGCTAAATGTGGATTATACGAGGGAAAAGGTATTGAGAGAAGAGAAGCTGTACAAGGATTCTCCTTTTCGAGTGCTCGTGGATTTACCGGAGAATATCAAGGATACAACCTTTTACGTGATTGCAAAGGGGGCAGATAAGATTGAGGTATTGGATGCGGATAAGAACGTGATGTTCGAGGGGAATTTTTCTCAAGCGATATCAATGGGAGACTACCGTATGACCGTGGAAAAAAGTGATTCGTTATTACAAGTTGGAGATGAGATTCGAGTGGATTTATTAACTTACGGGAAAGCAGCAACGGATTTTCACAAGCGTTTGGAGATAAGTTTGTTGGAGAAAAATGCTAGTGCTGTGGGAGTTTCGTTAAAGGAAACGAATCCGGGGAAAGGGGTAGATTTCCTTTACACGATGATTCGGCGTTACAACCAAAATGGTATAGAGGATAAACAACTCGTGTCAGAAAAGACGGTTGAGTTTATCAACGAACGTCTTCGGGTCATTAATCAGGAATTAGGGGATATTGAGAATAGTGCGGAAACATTTAAAAAGACGAACCAGTTAACTAACTTGACGTCGGATGCAGCTCTTGCCATGGAACAAAAGAAGGCGACTGATGCTGAATTATTGAAATTGGGTACCGAGATGGATGTGGTGAAGAGTGTGCGTGCTTACTTGGAAGATAGACGAGGAGAAGAGTTTAGAATATTACCGGAACAGTTAGGGTTGACAGATGAATCTCTTAATAGTGGTATCAGTAAGTATAACGAGATGATTCTTCGTAGAGGGAAATTGTTACAATCGGCTCGGGAAAGTAACCCGATCGTGTTGGGTTTGGAAGCTCAGTTACGGGATTTAAAGAGTAGTATTCGGTCGGCTATTGCTAACGTGGAGAATGGATTGGATATAAAGATTAAGAGTTTGGAGCGGGAAAGCCAACAGGTGGAGGATAAATTAACTTCTGTGCCGACACAGGAAAAGCAGTATCGTTCTATTGCCCGAGAGCAGGAGTTGAAGGAGAACTTGTTTTTGTTCTTAATGCAAAAACGCGAAGAGGCGGAGATCGCCAAGTTAATGTATGTGCCGATGGCCAAGATCATAGAGAATCCGGATCCGGGGGAACATCCGGTGGCTCCTAGAAAAATGCTTATATTGTTGTTCGGAATGTTCATGGGAGTGGTGCTTCCCGTGGGAATCATGTTCGTGGCGGATATGCTGGATACAAAAGTGAGAAATGCTGATGAGGTTGGGAAAGTGGTGAACGCCCCGTTACTTGGAACTTTGCCGCAATTGCCGGAAGAGAAAACGTCGATAGAGAGTGAGGACTGGATGATGTCGGAGTCGATGCAGTTGATCCGGGAGAATTTGAATTACCTGATCAAGCGAAAGGACACGCCCGTGATCATGGTGTCATCGACGATACCGAGTGAAGGAAAATCTTTGGTCGCGGCGCATTTAGCGAGTGCTTACGCCCGGGCGGGAAAGAAGGTGATAGTGATTGGTTGTGACTTGCGTAACCCGAGGTTAAACGAGTACTTCAAGAGAGAAGGCCGGAAAGGATTATCGGCTTACCTGGCCGGGATGGTTGATGACCCGGGGATGCTGGTTGAGAAGGTAAACGATAACCTGCACGTGATATTTGGAGGAACGGTGCCCCCGAACCCGACACAGTTGATAGCCAGTCCCCGGATGGGAGAGTTGCTGGCGTGTTTGAAGAGCGAGTTCTCGTGTATTATCCTTGACACGCCGCCGCTGGGTATTCTGGCTGACGGTTTCTCGTTGAGCGAGTACGCGGATGCTTGTGTTTACGTGGTTCGCGCGAACGTGCTTGATAAAAAAGGTCTGAGGGTTGTTGCCGACCTGGAGAAGGGTGGTCGTTTGGCGAACCTGGGAATCGTGGTGAACGGGATCAAGGTCAGTCGTTCCGGTGGTTACGGCTATGGTTATGGCTATGGTTATGGCTATGGTTATGGCTACGGGTACGGTTACGGGTATGGTTATGGTTACGGGCAGGATGGCAAGGATAAAAAGAAGAAAAAATAACGATCATGGACTGGTTTAAAAGAAAGGACAAGCAATATTTTTCTTACGACCATGACATCCATTCTCATATTTTACCGGGATTGGATGACGGGGTGAAACGGGTAGAGGATTCCGTGGTGATCGTGAAAAAGATGCTGGAACTGGGGGTGAAACAGTTTTCTTTTACTCCTCATATTTCTTTTCCGTCACCGATGAACACGCCGGAGATAATTCTTGGAAAGCTGAACGATCTGAAAGAACGTTTATTAAAAGAGGGAATCGAGATCGAGGCGGATGCCGGGGCGGAATACAAGATCGGTGAATACATGATAGATTTGATTCGTCAAGGGAATATCGCCTCGTTTCACGGAGGAAAGGTGCTGGTGGAACATAGTTTCGTGGCCCCGTCTCCGGTTTTCGAGGAGGTGATTTTTCGTCTGCAGGACAAGGGCTACACGCCCGTGCTGGCACACCCGGAGCGTTACCCGTTTTACGCAAAACATCTGACGGAAAGGGTGTGGGAGTTGAAACGACGGGGGTGCCGGATACAAGTGAACTTGCTGTCGTTTGTGGGTTTTTACGGGAAAGAGGCAATGGCAGGGGCAAGGGAGTTATTGGTGGCAAGGTTGATCGATCATTTTTCCGGGGACATACACTCGGTGAAACAGGTGGAGTTGTTGGAGAAATTCTTGAAATCGAAAGAATCGGAAAAGTTATTGGTTTAAGATTTACAAATTTGTATTTAAGCGGAGATATAACCTCGGACGAAGAGTGTCCGAGGTTTTTTAATTTATAAATTTTTATATTTAAGTTATGAAAGAGTTATTAAATGCAAGGTTTTTCTCTTGGTTAGAAGAGTGTAGTGGGAAAGATGTCACGAAAGATGAGGTAGAACTGGTTGTCGGGGAGTTCGTGGCGGATTTGGAACGGATGTGTGACAAGGAAAAGAACTACAAGGAAGAGGTGCGGGTGTTGGAACGAGTACGAATCCGCCTGCACGTTTGGGATGAAGTGTGCCAAGCGAGTGACGGATCGGGGAAAAAAGGGAATGCTCGGGTATTGCGTGGAGGCCGTGTTACAACGGGTAGAGGCCGAGATCCGGTTTTCCCGAGAGCGGCAGGAATACCCGGAGAGGTATGCCGGGAGTTCGGATGACGGGCCGTTGGCGGTCTGGACATCGAACAATAACAAGATGGAGATAGCGGAACTGATGCTGGGAATTTATCTTGCGAAGGTGTTACGCACGCCGGACGGGATGTTGATGGAGTATCGAGAGGTTATCCGATTGGCCGAACGGGCTTTCGGGGTGAAGATTTCGAATCACAGGGAGTTGAAGCGGGATATTTTTAAACGGACGAACGAGCTGGTGATTTTCCTGAAACGGTTGATATTTTTGATTGAACAGGAACGGGATAAAAAGGAGGCTTGATAAAAAGAGATCTGAGTGATGTGCTTGGATCTCTTTTTTTTGTTGCTAATAATCAGTGGTTTGTGGGAAAATGAAAACACACGTGGGATGGTGTGTAGTGATGAAGTTTCGGGGGTATTGTAGTTTTGTCGTTAGAAAAGTGAGAGAGAGTATTCATTTAAAAAAAACGAGGAATTATGGCATCATTTAAAAATGATTTTGGATTAAGCGGGAAATTGGGGGATGTGATTATTTATCGAATGGGTAACAAGTCGTATGCAAGAAGAACGTTTCGAGCGAATAATCCGAAGACAATAAAACAACAGGAAGTGAGGGCGAGATTTTTAGTTGCAATCCGGTTTTACCAGAAGTTGAAAGAGACTTCGTTAAGAAGAATATTGAAGGTGTCTGCTCAAGGAAACAGTTTCAATGGTTATACGTTTTATCTTGAAAAAAATATGAAGGTATTCTGTGCGGATGGGCGTATCGGAGATTTTTCTCAACTTCAGTTTTCCGCGGGAAAGAGACAACGAGTGTTTCATTTAAGAGGACAGATTGATTTGGAAGGTCGTGTTTTATTACAATGGGAAAAGGTGGGTGGACGAGGATTTGTGGAGGATAATGATCATTTGATGGTGGTCGTGTTACATGAAGGGAGGGCGTTTTGTCCGAGGGTGTTGGAGAATACTGGGGGTGTGCGGAAAGATGGTGCGGCGAGTTTCACGATTGACGGGTGGAAGGGGGAAACGTTGCATTTGTATTGTCTCTTTATTTCGCCTGATGAGAAGCAGTTATCTATGAGTCAGTATGTACGTTTACAGGGGAGGAAATGAAGCCGGTAGCAGATGTTGTCAATGCTATTAGCGGGGTGATTAATGGCTTGACGCTCCCGGCACGGGAGAAGAAAGAGTTACAGGCGGAGATTCTGAGACTGGTGTACGAGCGGGAACGTGAAATGATTGAAGCTCGTGCTGGTGTGATAAGAGCCGAGGCTGCCGGGAATTGGCTACAGCGTTCGTGGCGGCCATTGGTGATGTTGATCTTTGCTGTTATCGTACTTATCGGCACTTTCACGAGTTTGCCCATGTTGTCGGATACTTCCCGGTTCTGGGATTTGCTGGAGATCGGGTTGGGAGGGTACGTGGTGGGGAGGAGTGGAGAAAAAATGGCGGGGGCCATTTTTAAGATAAAAACTAAAAGATAAAAACTAAAAGATAAAAACTAAAAGCTGATCAATTTTTGATTTCATTCTAAATTCTACATTTTAAATTCTAAATTATTTGTTATGGATGTATTTTCAAGTTTTAATTCATCTTTTTCAATTGTCAATCACCGGTTAATGGGTGGTGGGGTGATTCATCTGGAATGCCCGAAGAATAGACGTGGGCTAGGAGAGCCGGATATGATTATTTTACATTACACGGCAGGTTCTAGTGCCATATCTTCGGCAAAATTCTTGGTGAGGCCGGACGTGAAGGCTTCGGCTCACGTGGTGATCGGGCGGGATGGGCAGGTGATACAACTGGTGCCGTTTAATATCGAGGCTTGGCACGCGGGGAAGAGTAGTTATGGGGGGAGGAGCGAGCTGAATCATTACTCTATCGGGATCGAGCTGGATAATCTGGGACAGTTGCGACTGGAAGGGGGCAGGTTCGTGGCGGAATGCGGGAAGGAAGTCCCCGTGGGGGAAGTGTACACGGAAGATTCGGGAGGGGAGCCGACGTACTGGCATGACTACACGGACGTGCAGATGCGGGTGTTGAACGAGGTGTGTGGTTTGCTAGTGGATACTTATCCCATCGGGGATATCGTGGGGCATTCGGACGTGACGTCGAGAAAGGTGGATCCGGGACCGGCTTTGAGGGTGGCGGAGTGGATTCAGTATTATTGATTTTAGATTTTAAATTTTAGATTGAACTCCCTCCCCCCTTCGGGGTACTCCCTCTATAAACAGAGGGAGAGTTGGAATACTCGCTGTTTGGGGGAAACTTTCCATTCTAAATTTTAAATTCTACATTCTAAATTTCATTCTTCGTGTAGGGCCCATGCGGGGAGTGTGGGATCATTTTAAATTTCCTGATTTATTCATTTTTAAATTTTAATGTTATGGCAAAATTTGATTCTTATTTATTGGGTAAGGTAACGAAAACCCTTGGTAACGTGACGATGTGTTACATGAACAAACAGAATATCGCTAGGGCGAGGATATTCTCGAGAAAGGATAAACCGACTTCGGACGTGTTGGATCAGCGAGCCCGTATGAAGGTGTTGATCGAGTTGTCCCGGTTTTTGTTGCCGGTTGTACAGAAAGGGTTCGTGGGGATCGGGAACGGAACCACATCGAATGCTTTTGTCGCGAAAAACATGAAGTCAGTAGACGTGGATGAAATGCATACGGCCACCGTGGATTACGAGCGTTTGAAGGTGGCAATGGGACTTCAAGATATCCCGGAAGTCTCGGTCTCGTATTCCTCTGAGAGTAAGATGTATTCTTTCGAGCAGGAGATGTTGGAGGAGGAGAATGGTTTTGCGTTGGCTGACGATTTGGTGTATGCCGTGCTATTCGAGAGCGTGTTAATGCGGGTGAAATTGATCTCGTTAAGAAGCCGAGGGGAGAACGGGAATACCAGTGTGGGTCTCCCGAAAAATTGGGAGCAGGCGAACGTGAAGGTGTATTGTTTTGCAACTTCGAAGAATGGGAAAAGTATTTCGCCTAGTTTGTATCTTGCGGTTGAGTGATCCTATGGTTATGATGAGTTTGTATTTTTTCACGGGAATATTTTTCACGCTGAGTTTGAATGCTTTCTTCACGCAGTTGGCAAATGATTTTGTCGCGGGAGTGTTAAGCATCGTGGGAGGAGTGATCAGCTCGGTCGTGGTGGCTTGGTGCAAACGTCGATGGGAACAACATTGATGTGAATGGGAGTGGCAAAGATTTTTTGCCACTTCTTTGGCTTTTATCATGGGCTTGTACTGCTATGAATTTTGCCTCTTTATGGTTCGAATGGAACCCTTGACGGCGGAATTCGTATCTGTTATGGGGATATTTTCAAGTGTCCTATTGTATAATTTTTATTTGTTATTGTCAATGTTTTTTAATATCTTGACGCCGTTTTTCTGGATTACTGGCACATTTATTGACACTTAGTTTTAATGAAAGTTTGTAAGATGAAATTAATATATAATACGTTTTTAGTATGGAGAATAAATTAGATATTTTGACCCAAAAGCTTTACAATGAGGGGGTAGATAAGGCTCGCCAGGAGGCAGAGAATATCATCAACCAGGCAAAGCAAGAGGCCGAAAAGATCATTGCCGATGCGAAAGCGAAAGCAACACAGATGAATGCAGATGCGGAGACAGAGGTTTCTAACTTGAAAAAAAAGGCCGAGTCTGAAATGACGTTAAGTGCGCGCCAAGCTATCACGGCTTTAAAACAGGCAATCACGAATCTGGTTGCCGGGGATGTTGCCGGGGATGTTGCCAAGATTGGGTTTGAGGAAAAAGCTTTTATTCAGGAGTTGCTCATGACGATTGTGAAGAAGTGGGATGTTGCCGGTGGAAACCTGAACATGGAAATTCTTCTTTCCGAGGGTGAAAAGGCAAAGTTCGAATCGTTTGTTGCGGCTAAGTACAAGGATCTGTTGGATAAAGGTCTTGATGTAAAGGTGGGTAATTTAGAAGAAGGGTTTGTGATTCAGCCTAAAGACGGAGGTTTCCAAATTGCCTTCTCCGAGAAACTATTTGAAGCCTTCTTTAATCAGTACATGAAAGGTTTCACGAAAAAACTCCTTTTTGAAGGTAATAAATAGATTTTGGAAAGGATGATATTAAAAAATAATTACTACTGTTTTATTGCAGGACTACCGGAGGTCTTTCTGGATGATCGGAAACTAGCGTTGTCCGTGAACGGGTTTCGGGAGTTGGCTCGGGAGGCTCTGAAGAAGGAGGATGTGAAGTTGATGGAGTTGTTTTTTCTACCTGCCGATAATAAACAAGTTCTGCGGTTGCTAAATAAAATGGCTCCCGATACCAATCTTGAAACAGTATATCCATTACAATGTCTGGAAGACGAAATCACCGAACCGAAAAATTCTTTACCTGTTTATCTCAATCGATTTATAGCGGATTTTAAAGGGGAACATTTGAAATATGATGTTTCTCCGGAGAATGTGCTGAGTTGGATGTATTACGATCACTTGATGAAGAGTGGTAGTAAGTTTGTCCGGAATTATGCGGAATTCGTGATGAACGTGAAGAATCTGGAGACGGCCTTGACTTGTCGGAAGTACGGGAAAGAGGTTGCCCCGGAGATTATTGGTGATAACGTGTTTTCTAAGGCGCTGAGAACTTCGAACTCGAAGGATTTCGGTTTGGGGATGGAATTCCCGTATGCGGAGAAGGTGATTTCTCTGATGGGAAATACAAACCTTGTCGAACGGGAGAGAGGGCTGGATTTACTTCTTTGGGATTATATCGAAGAGGCCGTGGTTTACGAGTATTTTTCCATGGAGAAGGTGTTGAGCTTCATGCTTGAGCTGATGATCGTTGAGAGATGGAGCAAGATGAGTTCCGAATCGGGACGAAAAGTCTTTATGGAAGTCGTGGATAAGTTCAGAAAGAGTTTCGAGTTTGCGGAAGAATTTAAAAATTAAAATTGAGACATGAATAAGACACAAGGAAAAGTTCATAGTATTATTTCCAACCTTGTACTTGTGCGTACCGAAGGACCGGTATCTCAGAATGAGATTTGCTTTATCCAGCTTGGAAACGAGCGGTTGATGGCCGAGGTGATCAAGGTTGTCGGGGATATTGCTTATGTACAGGTTTTTGAAAGTACCCGGGGATTGAAACCCGGTTCCCTCGTGGAGTTCGAAAACCATATGTTGGAAGTTACATTGGGTCCCGGTTTGCTGTCAAAGAATTTTGACGGTCTTCAAAATGACCTGGATAAGATGACGGGTGTATTCTTGAAACGAGGAGAATACACGAACCCGTTGGAAGAAGATAAAAAATGGAGTTTTACCCCGTTGGCGAAGGTCGGCGATAAGGTGACCGGTGCCGATTGGTTAGGTAACGTGAAGGAAAACTGGCTGGATCATAAGATTATGGTTCCTTTCAAGTTGAAAGGAGAGTATACTGTTGCTTCGATTGCCGCTGCCGGGGAATACACGATAAAGGATACGATTGCTGTGCTGAAAGATGAGGCCGGAAAAGAGATTCCTGTTACGATGATCCAGAAATGGCCGGTGAAAGTGGCTATCCGTAATTACGTGGATAAACCTCGTCCTTCCCGTCAGATGGAGACCGGAGTACGTGTTATCGACACGATGAACCCGATTTTGGAAGGGGGTACCGGTTTTATTCCGGGGCCGTTCGGTACGGGAAAGACTGTGTTACAACACGCTTTGTCCCGGTTTGCCGATGCTGATATTATTATCATGGCGGCCTGTGGTGAGCGAGCAAACGAGGTGGTGGAGATTTTTACCGAGTTCCCGGAATTGGAAGACCCTCGTTCCGGTCGTAAATTGTACGAGAGGACCACGATTATTGCTAATACGTCCAATATGCCCGTGGCAGCCCGTGAGGCGTCCGTGTACACGGCTATGACAATTGGAGAGTACTATCGTTCCATGGGAATGAAGGTGTTGTTGCTGGCAGATTCGACTTCTCGTTGGGCGCAGGCTTTGCGTGAGATGTCCAATCGTATGGAGGAGTTACCGGGCCAGGATGCGTTCCCGATGGACTTGTCGGCTATTATTTCAAACTTCTACGCTCGTGCGGGAATGGTTTACTTGAATAATGGAAAGACAGGTTCTGTTACTTTTATCGGTACGGTATCTCCTGCCGGAGGTAACTTGAAAGAGCCGGTGACGGAGTCCACGAAGAAAGTGGCACGTTGTTTCTACGCCTTGTCTCAGGCTCGTGCAGATGCGAAACGTTATCCGGCCATCGATACGTTGGAATCATATTCTAAATACTTGGAATATCCGGAATTTATCGAGTTCGCCAAGAAGAATATTTCCGATACGTGGATTGCCGATGTGAACGAGGCTCGTAATATGTTGGTACGCGGTCGTGAAACGGCTGAGCAGATCGACATCTTGGGTGATGACGGTGTGCCCTTGGAATATCACGTGGTATACTGGAAATCCGAGTTAATCGACTTCGTGATCCTGCAACAGGATGCTTTCGACAATATTGACGGTTCTACCGCCATGGAACGTCAGAAGTATATGCTGAACATGGTACTGGGTGTGGTTCGTTCCGAATTTAATTTTGACACGTTCGAAGAGGTTAACCCCTATTTTAAACGTATCATTAATGGTTTCAAACAGATGAACTATTCCGAATATCAATCGGAAGCGTTTAAAAAGTACGAAGCAGAAGTGAACGAGATCATTAACGAAAGAAAAAACAATTAATTTATGATTTACGATTTAAGATTCTTAATCTAAAGAGTAAGAGTTTTAATCTAAAATCTAAAATCTAAAATTATATGACGACTGCTTTTCAAAAAGTTTATACAAAAATCACCCAGATCACGAAAGCAACGTGTACGTTGAATGCCCAGGGCGTCGGGAATGACGAGTTGGCCATTGTAGACGGACGGTTGGCGCAGGTCGTGAAGATTTGGGGAAATGATATAACCCTTCAGGTGTTCTCCGGAACAGAAGGGATTCCGACGAATGCAGAAGTGACATTCTTGGGAAAAGCGCCTACTCTGAAAGTGGGAGATGATTTATGCGGGCGTTTCTTTAATGCCTTTGGAGACCCGATTGACGGGGGACCTGCTGTTGACGGGGAAGAAAGAGAGATCGGGGGACCGTCGGTGAACCCGGTACGTCGTAAACAACCGTCGGAGCTGATCGCGACCGGTATCGCGGGTATCGACTTGAACAACACGTTGGTGTCCGGTCAGAAGATCCCGTTCTTTGCCGACCCGGATCAGCCCTATAACCAAGTGATGGCGAACGTGGCGCTGAGAGCGCAGACCGACCGAATCATCTTGGGAGGTATGGGATTGACGAACGATGACTACTTGTATTTCAAAAATTTGTTTGACAATGCCGGAGTATTGGATCGTATCGTCAGTTTCGTGAATACCACGGAGGCTCCGCCTGTTGAGCGTTTGTTGGTACCGGACATGGCTTTGACGGCTGCCGAGTATTTTGCGGTGGATAAGAACGAGAAAGTGTTGGTTTTGTTGACTGATATGACGCTATATGCCGATGCTTTGAGTATCGTGTCCAACCGTATGGATCAGATTCCGTCGAAAGACTCCATGCCGGGTTCGTTATATTCCGATTTGGCAAAGATCTACGAGAAAGCCGTGCAGTTCCCTGCCGGAGGTTCTATCACGATTATAGCCGTGACCACGTTGTCCGGAGGTGATATTACCCATGCTATCCCGGATAACACCGGATATATCACGGAGGGTCAGTTGTTCCTGCGTAAAGACTCGGAAATCGGTAAGGTTATCGTTGACCCGTTCCGAAGCTTGTCTCGTTTGAAACAGCTCGTGATCGGTAAGAAAACCCGTAAGGACCACCCGCAAGTGATGAATGCCGCCATTCGTCTGTATGCCGATGCTGCTAACGCCCGGACCAAGATGGAGAACGGTTTCGACTTGACAGACTACGACCGCCGTACCCTAGATTTTGCCAAAGACTATTCCAACAGTCTGCTTGCTATTGATGTCAACATCAGTACCGACCAGATGTTGGATACCGCTTGGGATCTTTTCCGCAAATACTTTAACAAGGCGGAATTGGGGATTAAGCAGGAAATCGTGGAAGAGTTCGGCAAATTCTCCGAGTGAGAATTTCCCGGATTTTAAATTTTAGATTTTAAATTGAGAAATGAATAGTACTGAATTTCAAGATAAAACGAAGAGGTTAGGATTGCACGTGATTCGTTTTGTGGAGATTCTTCCACAGAATTATACCTCACGGGTAATTGTTAACCAGATTCTTCGTTGTGCTTTGTCTGTCGGTGCTAATTATCGGGCGGTTTGTAGGGCTAAATCAGATAAAGATTTTATCAATAAAATGAAGATCGTGGAGGAGGAATGTGATGAAACGATTTATTGGTTGGAAATTATTGAGGAGTCGGGGTTGGCTAAAATTGAGGTCGTTACTCCTTTGAAAAGGGAGGCGAAAGAAATTCTAGCGATGATTGTAGCTTCTATAAATACAATGAGTAAAAATTTGAAATCAAAGAAATCTGAAATTTAAAATCTAAAATCTAAAATTTAAAATTAAAACATTGGTAAGGTGATAAAGTTTCAATATAATAAGACATCGCTTCAAGGGCTGGATAAGCAGTTGAAGATGCGAGTGAGGGCATTGCCTACCATCAAAAATAAGGAGTCGGCTTTGCGTTCGGAGGTGAAGAAGGCGAAACAGGTGGCGGATGAGTTTAATGTGAAGTTGGAAGAAACGCTGAATTCATTGAACGATATGCTGCAACTTTATGACGAGTATAAGGAAGACATACTTGTCGTGAAGGATGTCAGAATGTCGGTGAAAAAGATTGCCGGAGTAAAGACGCCTGTTCTCGACGGGGTGGATTATGAGGTGAAGGATTTCAGCTTGTTTAATCAACCCGGGTGGCTACTCGATGGTGTGGAATACATCAAAGAGGTAGTAAGTATCGCTTTGGAGAGGGAATTTTTCACCCGGAAAATGGAGCTGTTGGATAGGGCGAGAAAGAAAACGACACAGAAGGTGAATTTGTACGAGAAAGTGCAGATTCCGGGATTCCAGGAGGCGATTCGCAAGATCAAACGGTTCTTGGAAGACGAGGAAAATCTTTCTAAGTCGTCACAGAAGATCGTGAAAACCCGTAAATTGATGGAGGAATAGCCTATGATAGTACCTATGATGAAATTATCCCTGTTGATATTTTACAAGGAATATCAAACATTTCTCGGAGAACTCCGGGAAAAGGGAATGGTTCATATTCATGAGAATACGGAACGTACGGCAGAAGATACGGATCTACAGGCGAAATTGATGTTGATTAGGCGGACCGGGGAGATGATCACGCATATGCAGAGTCGGAATGACGTGGAGCAGGTGGAAAAAGTGAAGGTGAACGATGAGCATTTGCTGGATTATCTGGAAGGTTTGTATAGTCGGCAGGATCAGATCGAGCAACAATTGGTAGGTTTGGAGAAGGACCATGCGGCTTATCGTCCTTGGGGAAAATTTTCCCGGGAGATGATCCAAAAATTGGAGATTGCCGGTTGGGAATTTCATTTCTTTTCCGTGCCGGAACAGAAGTATCAGCCGGAATGGGAAGAGATGTATGACGCTGTTATAATCAGCGAGATGATGGGACAGAAATATTTTGTTACCGTTACTCCTGCCGGGACAAGCGTGAACCTGGAGGCTGATCCTTATCTTTTCCCTCAAGCCACGGCAGAAGAGCTGGCAAAGCAAATTACGGCTTTGCGAGAGGAATCCGTGAACATCGGGAAAGAGTTGGATGCTGTTTCGCAGGATGCGATTGAACGGCTGAAAAAATATCGTTTGAAGATTACCGAGGTGGCAGACAAGATTAAAGTGGAGGATGCCGCTCAACATCTGATCGACGAGAAAGTCATTGCTTTGGAAGGATGGATTCCGGTGGAGAGAGAGGCTGAAATGAGAAGTTTCTTGGAAACGAAGGAGGTGTACTTTGAATTTACCCGCCCGACTCCGGAGGATGATGTCCCTGTGCAGTTGAAAAATAATGCTTATTCCAAGCTCTTTGAACCGGTGACAGAGATGTTTGCTCTGCCGCAGTATAGAGAGTTGGATTTGACACCTTTCTTGGCCCCGTTCTTTATGCTATTCTTTGGAATGTGTATGGGCGATGGCGGTTACGGATTGATCATTTGGCTGACTTGTTTCATTATCGGTCGGAAAGCCTCGCCTTCGGTGAAAGGGTATCTTGTGCTGGGGCAATATTTGGGAATTATGACAGTGATAGTCGGTTTGCTGACAGGTTCTTTTTTTGGTATCGCGTTGGATTCCGTGGAATGGCCTTGGCTGGCTGGCGTGAAGTCTCTCTTCCTGACAGAAGCGAATTACGGGAAATATCTGGGAGGATATAACCCGATGATGATTGTTGCGGTTGCCGTGGGTATTATCCAGATCCTTTACGGAATGTGTCTGAATGCTGCAAGATTGACGAAACAGTTCGGATTTAAATATGCAATATCGACGCTAGGTTGGGTGGTTGCCATTATCCTATTGGGGGTGTTGATCGGTTTGCCGATGTTAAGCATAGTGATCCCGGAAGGTTTGAAGTATGTGCTTTACGCTCTGTTGGGGCTTGCTGCGCTTACGATTTATTTCTACAATTCTCCGGGCAAAGGAATATTTTCGAATTTCGGGTCCGGATTGTGGGGAACATACAATATGGCAACGGGATTACTGGGTGACACACTTTCATATATCCGATTGTTTGCGATTGGTTTGACGGGAAGTATCTTGGGAGGAGTGTTCAATACTCTGGCATTTCAGCTCACGGATGGATTGCCAGTTATCGTGAAATTCATAGCCGTGTTCTTGATCCTGCTTATCGGTCATTCGATTAACTTCGGATTGTGTATGATCAGTTCGTTCGTCCATCCGATGCGTTTGACTTTCGTGGAATTCTACAAGAATGCCGGGTTTGAAGGCGGTGGTAAACAATACGCTCCCTTTAGAAAAAAAGTAAATGATTAAAAATAAAGATTATAAAAATAACAAATTAAATAGATTAGAATTATGGAACCAATTTTATTAGCTTATCTAGGTGTTGCATTGATGGTGGCATTATCAGGAATCGGTAGTGCTTATGGAGTTACTATTTGCGGTAATGCTGCAGTAGGTGCTTTGAAGAAAAATCCGACCGCATCCGGTCAGTATATCGGTTTGTCTGCGCTACCTTCTTCTCAGGGTTTGTATGGTTTTGTGGGATATTTCTTATTAAGTAGTTTCTTGACAAACGTGGATATGGGTTGGGGCCCTGCTTCTGCTATCTTCGGAGCTGGATTAGGTCTTGGTTTGGTTGCTTTCTTCTCTGCAATCCGTCAAGCTCAGGTATGTGCTAATGGTATTGTGGCAATCGGTAGCGGTTATAACGTGTTCGGTACCACGATGGTACTGGCCGTGTTCCCGGAGTTGTACGCCATCTTGGGATTGCTGGTATTGATCTTGATTACCGGATTGATTCCTGCATAAGTTACTTTCAACATTTCAATTATAAAACGTGACGGCGCCCGGCAAATTTTTGCCAGGCGTTGTTATTTTTATTCGGAAACCATGAATTTTGAATACCGTATGTAAACCATTTTTCTTTGCCAGCGTATCTTTTTAAAAAAGGTAATGAAAAATGATGATATTAAGACACTATATTACAATTCTCTTTTTGATGGGGTGGGGGTGGAATAGTTTTGCCGTGAAGATCGAAAAGAAATTACTGTATGATAAACATACGTTGCAGGATACCTATAAATACGGGAAGCAGGAGAGGCGTTTTCAATGGGATAAAATTTCGATGTTTTTGGATTCGCTGGAGGCTTTTCAGGAAAGGAATGATGGGTACGGGATGCTGCGGAATTATAAGAATGTAAACGGAGAATCGCCTCTCACGAGAAAATACGTGACCAATAGATACAAGCAGATTCAGGATTCCTTCGGAGTGAATCGTTATCAGGGAATTCCCCTCTACCGGCTGGATGATGTCCGTGTGCCGGAACGTTACGGACGGGACGGGGCTTATGTTTCCGTGATCAGCGATAGTGCCGATTACTTTCAGGTTATTCCGGTAACATTTGGAGGAATATGGCATGTTCCTAAAAAATACATGAAACTGATAGGGCCTCTTTCGATTAAAAAAGTTATATTTGTTGACCGAACGAATCAGAATATTGCAACTTTGGAACAAGAAGGAGCGACTTGGTTGGTGAGAAGTATGAACCCGATAACGACGGGAGCTAACCGACCGCCTTACCAGCAACCGACACCGCCGGGAATTTATTTTATACAGCGGAAATTGTTGGAGATGCTTTTCTTGAAGGATGGGTCAGACGAAGAAGGTGGTTTCGCACCTTATGCTAGTCGTTTTACCGGGGGAGCCTATTTACACGGGGTTCCGGTCAATTATCCCGATAACAAGTTGATTGAATATAGCTGGACGCTCGGAACGACACCCCGGTCTCATATGTGCGTGAGGAATGCGACATCACATGCCAAGTTCATGTACGATTGGGCGGAGGTGGAAAAGACGTTGGTAATTGTGTTTGATTGATGAAAAAATGACTTTATGCGTGCGTTATCGCTTATCTTGATTATCGGGGGAATTTGTTGGGGATCGCTATTAGGGATAGCGGCAGAGAGGCCGTCTATGCCCAATAGTCGGATGCTTTATCACGAAATGGCGTTAGAGGGAACGATTGATTACACTGTGTTCGAGCGGGCTATCGCGGGGTATAACCGGATGGGCAGTTTCGACAAAAATATACTTACGGTAATTGATTTTACGAAACCTTCCACGGAAAAACGCTTGTTCGTGATTGATTTGAAGTTGAAGAAAGTTCTGTTTATTTCTTACGTGGCTCATGGTCGGAATAGTGGGGAAAAGTATGCCACCTCGTTTTCCAATCAGGAAGGTTCTTTCAAGAGTTCGTTGGGTTTTTACCAAACGGAGAACACGTATTACGGGAAGAACGGTTATTCTTTGGTGTTGAACGGTCTGGAGCGGGGAATTAATGACAAGGCGAAAGAACGGGCAATCGTGGTACATGGGGCGGCTTATGCTGATCCGTCAACCATCCGGTCATGCGGTCGTTTGGGGCGCAGCCTGGGATGTCCGGCTTTGCCGTTAGCCGTGAGTAAAAAAATTATAGATACGATTAAAGGCGGGACTCTTCTGTATATTCATGGAGATGACAAAACTTACGCGAGTCGGAGTACGTTCATCAGGCAAGATGAGATGCAGGAGAACCGGGAGGATATTTAATAACATTATTTTTTAGAGTAGATTATGATGACTTACATTATACTTATTGCCACGGTTGTCGTGTCAATTGCTTGTTTTAATAATTATTCCCTGTTCAATAAATTGTCGTGTAATCCCTACCGAATGGTACATTCCAGAGAGTGGTACCGGATTATTTCTCACGGTTTTGTTCATGCTGATTGGACGCACTTGATCGTGAATATGTTTACCTTTCTCTCTTTCGGGTTATACGTGGAGAACCAGTTTGTTGCATGGGGATTCGGTAGTTCTAGTTTCTTGATCCTGTATTTCGGGGGAATGGTGGCAGCCTCGGTATATGATGTGTGGAAATACCGGAACAATCAATACTATTCTTCCATCGGGGCATCCGGTGCGGTTTCATCTGTTTTGTTTACGGCGATATTTCTGCATCCTTGGGATAAAATCTACTTCTTTGCGATCGTTCCGATTCCCGGTATCGTGTTTGGTTTTATCTACTTGCTTTATTGCCAATACATGGCAAAACGAGATGGTGATAACATCAATCATAACGCCCACTTCTATGGAGCGGTGTTCGGCTTGATTTTTCCCGTGTTATTGGAACCGAGACTATTGCAGATGTTTATTCAGCAGCTTTTGCGGCATTAATTCGTTGTATACGGAAACAAGAACTTCATATTATCTTTTGTTCCGGAAATTAAATCTCCTATATTTGTATAGTTCAAGTGTGGAAAAGTTATGCGTCCGATAGATCAAGAAATTTGCTCGTTATTAAAAGTGCGGAAGATTGGCGGAATGGAACTTCTGTTTCGTGAATACTATAAGCCGTTGGTGGTTTGGGCCACGACTTTTTTACATGATACTCAGCGAGCCGAAGATATTGTGCAGGACTTTTTCGTGAAACTTTGGGAAAAACCTTATTCCGCATTACTTCCGGAAACGTTGAAATCTTACCTGTTTACCTCTATTCGTAATCTGGCATTAAACCAGTTAGATAAAATCGATCCTTTGCGCCGGGCTTGTGATGTGGCTTACTGCGATAGCCCTTGGAATGAGTATGATAACTTTGAGGACGAAGTTTTTCGGAGTGTCGAGGAGGAACTGGAAAAATTGACTCCCCGGGCGCAGGACGTGATCCGTAAAATATATTTGGAAGGGATGAAATATAAGGATGTGGCAGATGAGTTGGGAATATCTGTTGCCACGGTAAATAGTATTCTGGTAAGAGCATTAAAAAAACTACGTCAACGGTCTGATAATAACGATAAATTGGCAATCTATTTGTTTTTTCTTGAAAAAAGTTTGATTTTAGAGCAATGATTTTTGTTGTTGAACTGTATTATAGTTATAAAATGGATTATAACTATGATAGAGCAAAACGAAATAGATGAAAAATTACTGGCGTATCTTCTTGATGAGCTGGATGATGTCGAGCGGGAGGAAGTCAAGGCATGGCTCGAAGAGTGTGAATGTAACAAGGAATATTTTCGGGAATTTCAACGGGTACATCTGGAATTTCAATGGGGTGTATATGCCCGGGAGGTAAAATCGGATTTCAATGTCTTGCGGAAAAAATTGAGAAAGCACTCTTCTCTCCAAGTTTGGTATGGCGTGGCCGCTGCCGTGGTGATATTATTGAGTGTGGGTGGAATGCTATTATGGAATTCGGGAGAGATAGAGGAAAAACCGGTACAGGTGGCAAAAAAGGTAACCATTCAACCGGGAAAATCACAGGCCATATTAGTGTTGTCTTCGGGAGAGGAAGTGGCGATGGGTAATGTTTCCCGGCAATTGGAAGAAAAGGACGGAACTTCTGTTGTGGTGAGTGAAACAGGTCGAATCTCCTACCAGTCAGCCGAGGGTAAAGGAGGAATAACCAAAGATACGGCAAGAGTAATGAATCGTTTGGTTATCCCGAGAGGAGGAGAATTTAATCTAACTTTGTCCGACGGAACCCATGTGTGGCTGAATGCCGAGACCGAGTTGCGTTATCCGGTACAATTTAATGGAAAAGAGCGGGTCGTTTATTTGAAAGGGGAGGCTTATTTTGAGGTTTCCAAGAATAAGGAAAAGCCTTTCTTAGTACAGGTTGATGATATGTCAGTCAAAGTGTACGGAACGGAATTCAACGTGAATACCTACAACAACATCGAGACGGTTCTCGTGACGGGAAGTGTGAGTATGAATCAAGGTGGAAAAGAGGTGTTGTTGAAACCTAACCAGAAAGGCGTGTTTGATCAAGTGTCGGGTAAAATCACGGTGGCGGATGTGGATGTATTGGCGTACGTGTCGTGGAAAAACGGGGATTTCATTTTCCGGAATGAATCTCTGAATTCGATTATGGATAAATTGAGTCGGTGGTACGGGTTGGAAGTACTTTACCAGGATGCTAGGTTACAGAATGTACGATTGTCCGGAAACTTGAAACGTTACAAGGACGTACGGGAATTGTTTGTTTCTTTTGAAAAAATATCAGATGCACGTTTTAAAGTACAAGGAAATAAAGTAATAGTAAGTAGTAAATAAAAAAAGTGAAGATGTTTCCCCCATCTCCACCTTTTGAAAGATCAATGAATAGGTCCATTGGCAAGCGGATACCTATTCAGAATGTATAATCTTTAATAACAAAGTTATGAAATCTAATTGGAAAAGCGCTGTTTTCAGCGTGAAAAAATCAAAGACTTTTAAAATTATGAGACTGTTGATGATTTTTTGTTTCTTTTTCGTTTCCGGGGCCATGGCGAATGGTTACTCGCAGGAGCAAGTTGTTTCCCTTAATTTGCATCAATGCGACGTGAACACGTTGTGTCAGGAAATATGGAAACAGACTGGGTTACGCTTCATTTATAATGAAGAACACGTGAAAAATCTGACAGCTTTTGATGTGAAGGCGGACAAGAAAACGGTGCGGGAAGTGTTGGATCAGGTTTTTGACAACACTTCGTTGCGTTATTTCTTCGAGCAAGATATTATTTATATCCTTGCGAAGAGTGGTCAGGTGAAAAAGCAGGAAACAAAACAGGCTTCCGGAACGGTAAAGGATAAAAAAGGAGAGCCACTTCCGGGAGTAACGGTGTTGATTAAGGGAACTCATAACGGGGTGGTAACCGACATTGACGGAAACTTTATGATTAAGATTCCGAGAGACACGGTCACTTTTGTCTTCTCTTTCGTGGGAATGAAAAAACAAGAGGTGAAATATACTCCCGGCAAAAAACTGAACATCGTGATGGAAGAAGATGTGGAGCAGATGGAGGAAGTGGTCGTGACGGGATACCAAACCCTGTCAAAAGAGAGAAATGCCGGTTCTTTCGGTATTGTTTCCGGTAGCGAGATTAAAGAGCGTGTTGGATTGACCGGTAGCGTGTTGGAAAGTATGGAGGGATTGACTTCCGGTTTGAATATCAACTATGCCGACGGACAGGATAAATACTTGATCCGGGGATTAACTTCCATTTCATCCAACCGGAGTCCGTTGTTCGTGGTTGACGGGGTTGCCATGAGTTCAGAGAATTTCGAGAACATGGTAAATAGCAATGACATTGAAAGCATTACGTTTTTGAAAGATGCAACGGCTGCATCTATCTGGGGAGCCCGGGCGGCTAACGGTGTTGTCGTGATCACGACGAAAAAAGGTAAAGATACCGATCGGAAGATTAAAATCAGTTATGACGGTTCCTTTACTTATAAGGGAATGCCTGATTTCGGTTATATGCAGTATATGTCAAGCGGCACGTTAATCAAAAGTGCGACGGAAATATTTGATTCGGAATTTTATACTTGGAATGCGGTAACGACAACCAACAATGGTATTAGCGGATTCCTCCCGATCGTGTATCCTCACGAACTCCCGATGTACAAAGCTATCAATAAGGAGTATACCGAGGTACAAAGGGATGAGGAACTTGCGAGACTGGCCTCTCTGAATAATCGTTCGCAAATTGAAGATTTGTTCATGCAACCGGCTTTTTTCACCAATCATAGCCTTTCCTTCATGGGGGGAAGCGGGGTACATCGTTATTACGGGTCCTTGGGTTTCGGTAATGATCAGACCAACGATAAAGTGCGGACGAATAAATATATGCTAAACCTGAAACAGGATTTTAATTTCACCGATTGGTTGAAAATTGATTTGACGGTCAATCTGGCCATGACAGATAAGAAAAATAAATCCATGTATTCGGTGAATAATAGTATATTACCCTATATGATGTTCAAAGACGAGAATGGAAATGCGCTTTCTCATTCCGTGTTGAATTTTTACGAGCCGGATCGCTTGAATTACGAGAATTTAAGTGGAGTTAGTCTGGATTATATTCCTTTGGAAGACAATCGGGATGGATTCAATAAATCGACACTTCTGAATGCCCGGGTGAATGCCGGAATTGAAATCAAACTGTGGAAGGGCTTGAGTTATAGCGGTCGTTTCCAATACCAACGTAGCGAAGGTAAAGCCGAACAATTTAATGACCAAGAATCCTTCTCCGTGCGTCGGGAATTAGTGGAATTTGCCCAAGCTGCCACGACAGAGAACGGGGTACCCACGTTCTATTTACCGGAAACCGGAGGTCATTACACGAATACCTCGACGTATAACACGGATTGGACTGTACGTAACCAGTTAATGTATGATCGAAACTTTGAAGAGAGTGCCTCTCACGTGACCGGTCTTGCCGGAATGGAGGTTCGGGGGACTTTGACCAATAGTCATGGCACCTTCTCTAGGGGATATGACCCGCAGACAATGACGTATAATTCTTATGACGAGGGCGAATTAATAAAAAACGGGATCAAGAATCCGATTTTAAAACAAGGAACGTCTGCCGTGAACAAATTGACAAAGAAACATTTCACGGATAGCGAGACCGAGTATCGTTTTGTCTCTTTCTATGCTAACGGGGCTTATACTTATAATTCCAAGTACACGCTGAATGCCAGCATCCGTGTGGACCAATCAAATCTATTCGGGAGTGATCCGAGTGTTCAATACAAACCGGTATGGTCTGTTGGTGGAGCATGGACCTTGGGACAAGAAAATTTCATGCAGCACATCGGTTGGCTCGATCGCTTGGTGCTTCGTTTTAGCTACGGTTTGGGAGGAAATTCTCCGGATCCGGGGTTGGGGGGGCCCTATGATGTATTGGTCGTGACACGGGATGCCGTCTATCCGGGGAAAGGGTATAACGTGGTGACCCCGGCTAATGATAAGTTGACTTGGGAAAAGACCCGGACAATCAATGTCGGGGTAGATTTTTCCGTGTTACAAGGACGTTTGAACGGAAGCTTGGATGCTTATTTCAAAAAGACAACCGATTTGTTGGGTAACGTGCCATTGAATCCTGTTACGGGTTGGGTGAATGCCTTGGCAAACTTGGGAACGATGACGAATAAGGGATTTGAATTTTCGCTGAATAGTCAGAATATGAGTGGCGTGTTTAACTGGTCAACGAATTTTACCTTGACTTACAATAAAAACACGATTGAAAAGTTATCCGTTGCAAATGCCTTATCTCCTTCCAGCATTATCTATGAAAACTATGTAGAGGGATATGCTGCCGGTAGTTTATTTGCTTATCGTTGGGCAGGTTTGGATAATATGGGAGACCCGCAAGTGTATGATGAAAACGGGGAGAAGGTGAAGCTGACACAGGACCTTACTGATTTGAAATGTATGCGCTATATGGGAACCATGCAGGCTCCCTGGTATGGAGGTTTGACAAACACGTTTAGCTACAAGGGGATAGAATTGTCATGTATGTTTGTCTATAACTTGGGACATAAAATGCGGAATGATGTCAATCAATTTTATACCGGGCGTATCACCTCGAACTTGCACAAGGATTTCGACAAACGATGGCGTCAACCCGGGGATGAAAACATTACGGATATTCCTTCTTACGAGGCGAACTCGAAGACTTCAACTACTCGTCGGGATATAAGTCTCTATCGTTTCTCGGATCAACAGGTGCTGGATGCGTCGTATATAAAATTGCGTAATTTATCCTTGGCCTATGCTTTGCCTAGTGGAATCTGCGACCGTCTGTCGGCAGAAAATATCAAGATACGTTTTCAAGTATCCAATTTATTCTACTGGGCGGCCAACCATCAAGGTATAGATCCAGAGGCGATGAATCTACGGAATGGCGTGCGGGTAACCCAGTTTGGCCCCTCTTGGTCGATTGGATTGACAGTTAATTTTAAGTAATAATATAATGCGAAAAGATATGAAAACGAGATACAATATATTTTTCCTGCTATGGGGTCTTTTGCTTTGCGGGTGTGATGATTTCCTCGATGTGAAACCTAAAGGGAAGGATATTCCGGAAAAGATTGCTCATTATGACGGGTTGTTTAACAACACGATCCTGACAAACCTGATCTTTTCAAAAGTAAATGAAAACGGTTCCATTACCGCACAGCAATCCGAGATATATTTTATTTACATGACGGATGAACTGATCACGGATGAGGCGTCATACGCTAATATGGGACGTTCGGCCCGGGCGGCATACACGTATGATCCGGATATATTCTTAGAAGAAGATTACAGTGCCGAGTGGAGTGCGGCCTATCAGCAGATTTATTTATACAATGTTATCGCCAACGGTGTGATGGATGCCGAGGACGGAACGACCCAGAAGAAAAAGGAACTTTTGGCCGAGGCTAGGGTGGGACGTGCATTCATGCATTTTTATCTGACCCAATTCTTCTGTAAACCTTATCAAGAAGCGACGGCAGCAACTGATCCCGGTGTGCCTGTCGTGACAAAGGCTAATTCAGGGGAGACCTCTTTCTCCCGGGGAACGGTAAAAGACGTGTATGATTTTGTTACCAAAGAATTGGAAGAAGCTTGTCCTGATTTACCGTTACAGACTCAACATCGTCAGCGGGTGTATCGTGCCGCCGGTTATTTCATGTTAGGTAAAGTGTATATGGCAATGGGTGAATACGGTAAAGCTTTGAAGGCTTTGGAAATTGCCTACGAGGGAACTCAAAATTCATCCATTATCTTGGAATTGTTTGATTATAACCAAGAGATTTATAATTGGGGTTACACGGGAGCTCCCAATACATGGGGAATGTCGTGTACTTATCCGATCAACTTGAGTGAAGATAATAATGAATTGATATACAACAAACAGGTAAGCATCCTGCCGATTACTTTATTCCTGTATCCCCCGCAAGTGTACGTGAAACCGGAATACATGGCTTTGTACTCGAAGAATGACCATCGGGCGAAGTTTTTCAGTGACAAGGATTATACCGGGGTAACTCAATGGCCTTATTCGAAGAGAGTGTGTCGCTACATGTTTACCGTTTGTGGCGATCTCCCGGATTTGTACTTGATGCTGGCGGAATGTAAGGCCCGTACGGGGGACGAAACAGGGGCGAGAGCGGATTTACTGACACTGAGAGAAAAGAGAATGCCGGCAGCAGAGGCCGCTATCCCGGCGAGCGTGAATAGTAAAGAAAAATTGATCCGTTTCGTGTTGGAGGAAAGAACACGTGAATTCATGATGAGTGGAATGCGCTGGTTCGACATCCGCCGTTTGTGGAATGACCCGCTTTTCCAAGATGATAAGAAAAATTATACTCATAAAGTGGGTGAACAAACCTACACGTTGACCGAAGATCGGTTGACTTATCGGATCCCGCCCAAGGTGATGAGCTTTAACAGCGGATGGGTGGATAATAATTAATAGTTAGTCATGACATAAATTGAAATATAATGAAAAGAATAGTATTGATCGAATTCATTTGCTTATTTTGTGGAATACAGCAAATGATGGGGCAGACGGATAGTTACATGGTGAAAGGGAAATTATCCGGGATGAGTGAAGATATAAAAATTATCGTTTTTGACAGGCAGAGCGGGGATTCCAAGTTTGATACCTTGAAAGTGGAGAACGGTGAGTTCGTGTACTCCGGGAAAGCGGATCAACGACAGCAACTGACATTTATGCGTTTATCTCAAAAAGAGCAGGAAGTAAGCCGGGCGAAATGGAAAGGGAAGAGGGGAATGATTTTGTCCGGGAAATTTGATTTGACCTTTTTTGTCAGTCCCGGGGCCCAAATTGAGATTCAAGGTGACCAGAAAGATTTTCCTTTCGTGGAGGTGGTAAGCGAGGATGAATTTAACCAAGGAATGATGGAATTACAACATCTGAATCTGAAAGAGCTGAAAGAGATAAACGTTCTACACGATGCGTTGAATGATGCCGTGTTGGCCGATGATTCGGTTGCCAAGATGAATGTTTTCGAGCAACAAAATGCTTTGCGGGAACGAATTTCTCAACGTACAACGGAGTGGATTACTTCTCACCCGAACCGGGAATACGCTATGTGGTTATACTTAAATTCTGGTTTGACCAGTAAGACTGCGGGGGAATTGAAACAACAATATGATCGATTTTCAAACGAGGTGCAACAATCTGAGGCCGGAAAGAAACTCGCAGAATTAATTCGGGTTAGAACGGCTTTGGCTCCCGGCGCTCCGGCTCCTGATTTCACGTTGAAGAATATTTACACGGGCGAAGATATTCATTTGGCAGATTACAGGGGGAAATACGTGTTATTGGATTTCTGGGCCTCTTGGTGTGTCCCTTGCCGGAAAAGTCATCCCCATCTGATTCAAATTAATCAAAAATACAAGGGTGAAAATTTTGTTCTTCTGGGAATTGCTTCGGATCGTAAAGATGAAGTCATTAAGAAAGCTGCCCAAGAAGATAAAATAGATTGGCCGCAAATGAATATTTACGAAAAACGGGACCAGCAAAAACAACTCAACGAGATGTATGATATTTCAGCAATTCCGACTAAAATTTTGATAGATCCGGAGGGAAAGATTGTGGTGAAATATGTTGGCGACTCGGCCGGGCTTGATCGAGAATTAGAAAAGATATTCAAGAAATAGTCGAGGGGTAAAATAGGGAATACTAAGCCTTTCATCAATGATTTATCTAAATTGATGAAAGGCTTAGTATTTTCGTGTGATACAGGCGGATGATTTTCTTTTCGATGGTACCCTTGGCAATCAGGTGGTAGATCGTTACCGGACGGGTTTGGCCGATCCGGTTTGAGGCTTGATTATGCACAAAATTGACTGTTAATAGGCTCTTATGTCATAATTCCGTGGAAAAATGCGAAGAGATCGGAAATATGTGCTGACGAGTACAATAGTAATTTCATGATAAATAGTTGATTACTACTAGATGAAATACGTAAGATATATTCTTTTTAGATTATAAAAATACTTTATGAACCTTATTATATATAAGGTTTATATAAGGTTTCTATAAGGTATCTATAAGGTTTATGATGGTATTCATTAGGTAGTGATCAATTTGTAATAAATGTCTTATCCTAAAAAAGTTGACTTGTTCAACAAGTAAACTTATGTCAGTAGCA
>OGGQ01000287.1_pt1 | contig 73605 bp, 68 predicted proteins | sample 1571191 | NCBI WGS metagenome assembly OGGQ01 (sample SAMEA2582061, study PRJEB24529) | metagenome | biome: Human gut stool | place: China | collected 2011
GAGCATACTCTGTACCGACATGCGCGGGACGTTTACGGCAGCTGTGAATAGTAACGTGAACAGTAATGTTGCAATTTACTTTTTATAAATTTTTGTTGACATTTTAAACAGCTGTGCTAAAATAGTCGGTGGAGACATAGCTCAGCCGGGAGAGCACTTGCATCACACGCAAGGGGTCAGGGGTTCGAGCCCCCTTGCCTCCATTTTTGATGATTCTTATCAAATACATAACAACATATGGGCTCGTAGCTTAGCTGGGAAAGCGCTGCGTTCGCAACGCAGAGACCGAGGGTTCGAATCCCTTCGGGTCCATTATAGTATTTAACAAGACGATGCCGTCGGGATTTTTCCCGATGGCATCGCTGCTTTTTTCTTACATAGGAAAGTACTCCTATGTAAGAAAAACGCTCCGCGTGGATCGCACTGCGGCGCAGCGGAATCATGTCGCTAAAGCGACCCGCCGCAGGCGGAGAATCCCGCGAGCGGGATTCTTTTTTAAATAGGAAAATTTTTCTGTTTTACTGCGGCCTCCTGGTGCGCATGAGGAAGTTTTCCTTGCGCAGTTCTTCGTACAGCTGGTAAAACTTCCACTTCTTATTGGTATCCGTCACCACCGCTTTCAATTCTATCCTGGGTATCTGCGCCTCTTTTAAGGCCGCCAGAAGATCGTCCAGCCGGGCTCCCCCGATGTCGCTTAGCACCATCACCTCTTCACGGATCTCTGGCAGTTCATCCGGCACCGGTTTCTTTCCAAAACCGGGAAGGCCGGCCAGACAGCCGATCTGCTGGGTGATATCCTGTCTGTTCACAAGGACGGCCGGTATACCAAGGCGCTCAAAGACGGCAAAGGCTCTGCGCGCTCCGGCTTCTTCCAGAGGATGATAGTACAGGATCAGTTCTTTTTTTACTTTCATATTCATACTCCTTCATTGTCAAATTCCGGTATAAAGCTTTCTGATGCGGTCCCGCCTTCCTGGATAAATCCGTTCTCCACACCCAGGCTGATGGCGTAATCCACCAGTTCATCATATTCCTTCTCTGCCACGCGTCGGTTTAACTCCGGGAAATGTTCAAAATGCTTTACCGGTGTGTATTGGTTCATGATGCTGATGTATATAGTATCCCCATAAGTTCGGTACAGATATTCCACGACCTTTTTTGAATCAGCCAGGCCTCCCGGAAGCAGCAGATGGCGCACGATCACTCCGCGGCGCATGATGCCCCGGCCGTCAAAGACCGGCACGGGCTGCTGCCGCACCATCTCTGCGAGAGAAAGCCTGGCCCAGACGGAATAGTCCGGCGCGCCTGAATAGTCCCTGCCCGCCTGTTCCGACATGTATTTAAAGTCCGGAAGCCATACGTCCACGATGCCTTCGTACAGGCGGAGTGTTTCGGGACGCTCGTATCCTCCCAGGTTACAGACGATGGGTATGCTAAGGCCCTGCTCTTTCGCGCGGGACACCGCTTCGATGACCTTAGGAGTATAATGGGTAGGCGTCACCAAATTGATGTTTTCCGCGCCCTTTTGCTGCAGTTCCAGAAATATTTCGCCAAGGCGCTCTGTGCTGATGATTTTCCCGGATTTCCCGCCGGATATGGCCTGGTTCTGACAGTAGATGCAGCCAAGGCCGCAGCCGGAAAAGAAGACGGTGCCGGAACCGCCCTCGCCGGTGATGCAGGGTTCTTCCCACATGTGGAGCGCGGCTCTGGCGACGGTGAGATCGGCCGATGCGTGGCAGCGGCCTGTCCGGCCGGCGGTGCGGTCGACGCGGCAGAGGCGGGGACAGAGGGTACAGGAGGTCAGGAGGGATTGGGGTGAGGGTGAGGGTGAGATTGAAGGCATGGGGATGGCTCCTTTTTGTTTCGGGGTTTTTAGGTATTATAGCATGAGGGGGGCGGGATTGGTAGTGGAAAACGCACTGTTGGTGCGGGAACTGGTGGCTGCCCGCTGGCCCGCAGTGCGCTCGATTCCGCTGCGCTCCATCTCGCTGTAGTGCTTCGCACTATGGGAATAGAACGATGGAAGGGGACGCTTGTGCGAGCACAGCGTCCCCTTCCATCGTTCTATTCCCGCACTGCTCATGCGGTTTCTTCAAATTGTGAATTATACAGCCCTGCGTAAAATCCGTTCTGTTTCATTAAGTCTTCGTGATTGCCTTGCTCGATGATATCTCCGTCTTTCATTACCAGAATCAGGTCGGCGTCGCAGATCGTGGAGAGCCGGTGGGCTATGATGAAACTGGTGCGGCCTTTCATCAGATTGTCCATGGCTTTCTGTATCCGGATCTCGGTTCTGGTGTCGACGGAACTGGTCGCTTCATCCAGGATCAATACTTTATTGTCCGCCAGTATCGCTCTCGCGATGGTCAGCAGCTGCTTCTGGCCCTGGGATACGTTGCTCGCTTCTTCGTTGAGCTCCATCTGATAGCCTCCGGGCAGCGTCTGGATGAAATGATGGGCGTGTGCCGCTTTGGCTGCCTGGATCACTTCCTCATCCGTCGCATTAAGCCTTCCATACCGGATGTTCTCCATGATTGTTCCTTTAAACAGCCAGGTGTCCTGAAGCACCATGCCGAAGGCTTCCCTTAGCTGTCTTCTGTCAAAATCTTTGATGTTGTGGCCGTCCAGCAGGATCGCGCCGCTGTTGACATCGTAAAATCTCATCAGCAGCTTCACCATCGTGGTCTTGCCTGCGCCGGTTGGACCGACGATAGCAATCTTCTGCCCGGGCTTTATATCCGCACTGAAATCATTGATGATGATCTTATCCGGATAATAGCCGAAATGAACATGGTCAAAACGTACCTCTCCGACAATATCCTTCGCCGTCACATTTCTCTTTACCGTTTCTCTTGTGCCGTCCTCGCGGGTAACCGTCTCTTGCAGCATTGCGTGCTCGGCCGCTTCCTGATCCTCTTCCGGCTCTTCTAAAAATTCAAACACACGCTCAGCCGCGGCTGCCGTGGACTGCAGCATGTTGGAAACCTGCGCGATCTGCGTCACCGGCTGGGTGAACTGGCGCACATACTGGATAAAGGACTGGATATCTCCGACCTCAATCACTTTCTTGATGTTTAAATATCCGCCGAGCGCCGCTACCGCCACATAGCCCAGGTTGCCCACAAAGGACATGATCGGCTGCATCATGCCGGACAAAAACTGGGATTTCCAGGCGGACTGATACAGGATTTCATTCGTATCTTCAAATTCTTTGGATACAGCGGCCTCGCGGTTAAAAAGCTTCACCACATTGTGTCCGCCGTACACTTCCTCCACCTGGCCGTTTACATGTCCAAGGTATTCCTGCTGATCCTTGAAATATTTCTGGGAATGCTTTACGATGAAGCCGATCAGCGCCGCGGATATCGGCAGGATTAAGAGGGCTACCAGTGTCATCAGCGGGCTGATACTGATCATCATGATAAATACGCCCACCAGCGTGGTGATGGATGTAATCAGTGTCGTGATGCTCTGGTTTAAGCTCTGTCCCAGCGTATCCACATCGTTGGTGATTCTGGAGAGGACTTCACCGTAGGTTCTCGTATCATAATAATTCATGGGCAACCGGTTGATCTTCTCGGACAGGTCCTTCCGAAACCGGAAGGTCATCTTCTGAGTCACGCCGGTCATGATCCAGTGCTGCGCCCAGGACAGTACCGCGCTGACCACATACAGGCCGAGCAGTATCAGAAGTATCCTGCCGATCGCTTCAAAATCAATGCCTGCGCCTCCGTTTACCTTATCCACCAGACCGTTAAATATCTGTGTGGTGGCTTTGCCCAGCACTTTCGGCCCTATGATGGAAAATACGGTGCTGCCTGCGGCGAAGATCATCACGAAGATCACAGCAATCTTATATTTGCCGACATGCTTTAACAGTTTCCGGATCGTTCCTTTAAAATCCTTGGCCTTTTCTCCGGGCATCATTCCTCTTCCGCCGCCCATGGGGCCGTGGCCTCTGCGCATCGGTCTTGTCTCTGCCATATCAGTCTACCTCCTTCGCTTCGTCTACTCCGGTCTTACCTTCCAGCTCCTTTGCGGATAACTGGCTCATGGCGATCTGGCGGTATACCTCATTGTCCTTTAACAGCTCCTCATGAGTTCCCATTCCCACAATCCTGCCTTCATCCAGCACCAGGATCTTCTCCGCATGGATGATCGTGCTGATTCTCTGTGCCACAATGATTACCGTGCTCTCCGCCACCGCGCTCTTTAACGCCTTGCGCAGCGCTATATCCGTCTTGTAGTCCAGAGCGGAAAAACTGTCGTCAAATACGTAGACCTTCGGATTTTTGGCAATGGCCCGTGCGATGGAAAGCCTCTGCTTCTGGCCGCCGGATACGTTGGTTCCGCCCTGTGCGATGGGGCTGTCATACTTCTCCGGTTTTTCTTCAATGAAATCAGCCGCCTGAGCGATTCTCGCCGCTTCAGCGATCTGCTGATCCGCAGCGTCCTCTGCTCCGAATCTTAAGTTTGAGGCGATGGTTCCCGAGAACAGCACGCCTTTCTGCGGCACATAGCCGATTTCTTCTCTTAGATCGTGCTGGGTCAGATCGCGGATATCCACGCCGTCCATCGTAATGCTGCCCTTCGTCACATCATAGAGCCTGGGGATCAGCTGTACCAATGTGGATTTACCGCTGCCGGTACTGCCGATGATGGCCGTCGTCTCCCCCGGTTTTGCCGTGAAGTCGATATCCTCCAGCACATCTTCATCCGCATTGGGGTAACGGAAGGACACATGGTTGAAACGGATCTCCCCTTTCCCTTTAAGAGGAACCGCCCTGGCGTTCTGCTTATCGCGGATTTCCGGATCTGTTTTCAGTATTTCATCAATACGTTCCGCAGATACCGCAGCTCTGGGAAGCATTATGGAAATCATCGTGATCATTAAAAATGCCATGACAATCTGCATCGTATAAGTGATAAACGCCATCATATCGCCAACCTGCAGATTTCCCAGATCTATGCCGTGGGCGCCGACCCAGACAATCAAAACCGTAATGCCGTTCATAATCAGCATCATTGCCGGCATCATAAAAGACATGGCTCTGTTGGTAAACAGCTGCGTCTTCATCAAATCCTTATTGGCGGCATCAAAGCGCTCTTCTTCGTGCTTCTCTCTGCTGAAGGCGCGGATTACAGGGATACCGGTCAGGATTTCCCTGGCCACCAGATTCAGCCGGTCCACCAGCTTCTGCATCATCTTAAACTTCGGCATCGCCACCGCCATCAGCACCATCACCAGGCAGAAGATGGTTCCCACCGCTACGGCGATAATCCAGGTCATCGAGGTGTTTGTCTGCAGCACCTTAATAATGCCTCCGATTCCGATGATGGGCGCATATGCAACCATCCTTAGAAGCATTACCGTCACCATCTGGATCTGCTGAATATCGTTGGTGCTTCTTGTAATCAGGGAAGCGGTGGAGAATTTATCCATCTCACCGTTGGAAAAACCGATCACCTTATGGAAAACCCGGTTGCGCAGGTCACGGCCGGTCCTTGCCGCCGCCCTGGCTGCCAAAAGTCCCACCAGAACGCTGACCACCATGCCAAGCAGTGCCAGGCCAAGCATCTTCACGCCGGTCTTTCCCAGATAGTTCATCTGATAGTGATCCACATCCACTCCCAGTGCGATGTATTCCGACTTCACAAAGCTCACCGCCATCTGCTTTGCCATGGTATCGGAAACGCCCTGCATCTCTTCCTGTATGCCCGCCTTCATCTGATCCATCGCTTCCTGCGGCAGCATCATGAGCACCTCGAAGATATTATCCACAGCCGCCGGGTCCATGCCCATCCCTGACAGCATCGCATCTCTCATCTGCACCGCTTCTGCGCCGTCCGATGAAAACAGCAGCATCATCATTTCCGCAGGAGTCATGAGCGTGCCAAGCTCCTCCAGCTCCTCTTGGGAGAGGTGATTTCTCACATAGATGTCCTCCGCTGCTGCAGCCGGATATTTCTTTACATATGCGCTGTAATCGTTCTCCGTCATGCTGTCCTTAGAGACCAGCTTATAGTCAGCCTCCATCCGGGCGGCCTCTTCATCGGTCAAAAACAGCTTCATATGCTCCAGTGTGGATGCCCTGACTGCTTCCGGAGCGGCTGTTTCAATACCGCCGGACTGGATGCCCACATCCACGATGTCAGAGGTGTACTGGGGCAGCGCCAGCTCACAGTTTGCCTGTATCACCAGCAGGGCCAGAATTGCCACAATCGCTAACCAAGATTCTTTTGCAAACTTGATAATCTTAACCATACTATACTCCTTTGAACTCCTCTCTAATGTCATGTAAACAGGCTGTTATAAAAGGCCGGGACATCACATTGCCGATATGATGTCATAAAGCTTCGTCAAAAGCCTTGTAAATTCCTTCACATCCTCTTCGCCCATCTGTTCCATCACGCGCATCATCATCTCCACCGAATGGTTCATCACACATTTAAGCATGCCTTCCCCCGCAGGTGTCAGCTTCAGATACACGACTCTGCGGTCATTCGGGCTCATGATCCGCTCAATCAATCCCTTCCTCTCCATGGAACCCAGCACTCTTGACACTGCCGGCATTCTCATATTCATGAGACCTGCGATCTCCGAAACCATAACGGCCGGCTCTTCCTCTCCGCTCTCACGCTTTTCCATCAGTTTCTCTTTAATCGCTCCTAAAATGTAGAACTCCGCCTGCGGAATATCACCGACGATCCGGTGTTTCCTGTTCATCTGCCGGAATTTGCCCAATGCTGTCAGCAATTCCTTCGCAGTCTGTTCATCCACTTCTTCACCCCCAGCCGGGCGGCCGAGGCCGTCCAATTACTTAACATCAGAAATAGTTAACATTGTTAATTATTTCTGATGGGAACTTTTTTTATTATATTCCAATCAAATTTTTTGTCAATGCACTTCATATAATTTTTATAATTAATTCAGATTTCAGACTTTTCTTCCATTTTACTGTTATATTTTTCATATTTCGTGTATAATAGAAGTATCTACATACCACAGACCGTAAATACAGATTTAAGGAGGAAAAAGCCACATGTTAGTAAAAGCCATTATGGTGCCGTCCAACCAGCTGCACTGCATATCCGTCAATGATACGCTTGACGCTGCATTGAGCTTAATTGAGAACAACCGCCTGCTGTCCCTGCCCGTCGTGGATGGCAAGGATTTTGTCGGTGTTTTGTCCAAGCAGTATGTATATGAGTACTATTTCCGGGAATATGAGGGGACAAAGGAAGACTTTCTGAAAAAGAAAGTAAAGGAATTCATAAAGACACAGATCATGACCATCGATAAAAATGTAACCATCGAGGAAGCCGCCGCCATATTTATCACCTCAAAAATACGTTTTATTCCGATCACGGATAAGCACAATGAACTTCTGGGTATCGTAACCCATCAGGCGATCTTTAAGGAATACCAGAAGCTCTTCGGTGACAAGGGGAACGCGCTGACCATATATACCTATGATTTTAAGGGGACTCTGGCGCAGATTGCCAAGAACATAGCGAAAGCCGGCGGCAATATCAAAAATGTCGTTTCCAGAGATACCGATGTGATGGGGCTGCAGGAAGTCTATATCCGGGTGGAAACAGATAACTTTAAGAAAGTCGTCCGCATGCTGCGTGAAAAGGGATTCGATGTGAGAAGTGCGGAATAGATTGAAAGGGAAGGCCTCACGAGTCTTCCCTTTCGTCTGTTACCGTATAAAATTCGTCCGCTCAAATGCCTCAGGCACAGGCGGCTCAATCCCCGCCTGCCGGCCCGCCTCAATGGATTTTAGCAGCCAGGCCATGTTTCTTCCCAGAGTACGCATGATCTGCAGCCCTTCCAGATCCTGTGCGACTTCCTCCGGCGTGTTCCCATGAACCATGTTCCAATATTGGGAAGATACCACCGGCATGCCGGAGATCATCAGATATTTATTCAGCTGATCCAGCGCTGCCGTCGTCCCGGCTCTCCTGGCGGATACGACGCACGCCCCCGGCTTATGGGCAAATACCTTTCCCGCATAAAACAGGCGGTCCATCAATGCCGTCATTGCGCCGTTGGCAGAAGCATAGTACACAGGCGATCCAAAGATGAATCCGGCCGCATCCTCCGCTTTAATGATAATGCGGTTTACAATATCATCGTCAAAGACACAGCGGTTTTCAAGCTGCCTGCACTTTCCGCATGCGATGCAGCCCCGAATGGGCGCAGTGCCGATGGAGACGATCTCTGTTTCTATCCCCTCTTCCTTCAGCACCTTTTCCGCCTCCGCTAATGCGGTATAGGTGCATCCCCTCGCATGGGGGCTGCCGTTTATCAGTAATACTTTCATTTCTGCTTCGCTTCCTTTCCTGCATGTATGTCTAAAGTATAACACAGGTCTGCATCTGTGAAAAGTAACAGCCATGTTACTGCTTGATCGCCGCCCGTGAAATGTACACTGATTTTTACTGAATTTTTTTTTAAAAAGCAGTTGACAAAACCCCATCCTTATAGTATTATAATGCATGTGCTCAAGAACAGAGCAGATGCGCGAGTGGCTCAGTGGTGGAGTATCGCCTTGCCAAGGCGAGGGTCGCGGGTTCGAATCCCGTCTCGCGCTTTTTTTTATTTGTAAAAAGAGTCAAATACGGCGCACATCCTTTTATTGGATGTGCGCCGTACTTTTACTGAAACCTAAAACCCGCGCCCGTAATATTTCAACCACTTCCTCTGCCTTGAGAACTCTCCCGTAAGCAACTACCCTGCCATCAACCACTAATGCCGGAGTAGACATTACTCCATAGGCGGCAATCTGCCAGCCAAAGATACTCATTAACAGTACAAGCGAACCCAGATCAACCATAGAGGACGAAATCAGAAACGAGAACGTGACCCCGACAGGCAGGCCCGCACTTGTAAAGCCCATAAAAATAGGAATAGATGAGCAGGAACAGAATGGGGTGACCGTTCCCAGCAATGCTGCCGCTGAATTCGCCGCAATACCGCTAAAACGTCCCAGAATTTTTCTGGTGCGCTCCGGCGGAAAATAACTCTGAATATATGAAATAAGAAAGATTAAAACCGAAAGCAATACGAATATTTTGATTGTATCATAAATAAAAAACTGTAAGCCTCCGCCGGCAATACCATCCAAATCCAGGCCGAGCGTCTCAAGACCTTTTCCGATTAATGCATTAAGCCATTTCATTCCAAGAATCTGATCCTGGAAAAACAGCCATATGGATCTTATCGCTTCCATAAATCCCCCTCTCTATTGTCCGCAGCCGCTGGAAACGCTATCCTCGTCCTGGTATCGGCAAGTCAGTATTTTCAGCAATTCTCCTGCATATTTACTGCCGCTTTCACTTATGGAATAATACGTCCATTTTCCTTCTTTCCGGCCGACTACCACTCCTGATTCACAAAGTATTTTCATATGGTGAGACAGTGTGGACTGGCCGATCTGCAGTTCATCCAACAATTTGCAGGCACATTTTTCGCCGGTACTCAGCATTTCCAAAATCCGGAGGCGGTTTACATCACAAAAGGCTTTAAATACCTTTGCATCCTCTGAATGATTTCTCATGTTCTTTACCTCACATCTATATTTTTCGATATAGCAATACACCTTATATCGATTTTTGTCAATATGTAAAAAACAAATACAATGAGATTTTCTCTTCCCCTTTCCGTCAGGAAATGATTACAGGGATCTCAATCCTTGTGATATAATCCTCCATCGTATCAATGACTGTCTCATTGATCCCCATCTCATAAGCCCACCCGGTCAGTGTTAATCCCTGTTTGTCCGCATAATGAAGCAGCTGTTCGTAGCGGGCGGGAAGTTTGTCCCAGCTGCCTTTGCAGTAAGCCCTAAGATAGGTTCCTCCTGGCTGTCTGTGAAGTCCCCTGGATGGCAGGGCATGCGGGATCTTCATAAAAAGCTTTGTGTAATTCTCAAACTTTCCCGCATACAGATCCGCTGCGGCGATCATGGAGCCGTATGAGGCATTATACATGCGGGGCAGGTTGTATTTTTTTATTTCACCCACCATCATCTCTATCTCTTTTTCAAACGGCAGGCCGGGAGCTGTCTCCACAGTCACCAAATATTCCTGTTTTTTCTCCACAACGCTGATTTCAGATACATCCAGATTAAGAAGTGAAAGCATATCCTGCCGATTAAGGGACAGCGTCCTGCGTATCGCCTTCAGCCGTGCTATGCTGCGGTCTGCCTCCCCGATCTGGGCCTGCATCAGCTGCTCCATGCCGACAGCGGAACGGTTTTCCATAAAGGCCCGTATCTCATTCAGCGGCACATTCAGATCGCGGAGCATCAGAATCGTTTCCAGCAGCGAGCTCTGATAGTAATTATAATATCTGTATCCGTTCTCTTCATCTATGGCCGCCGGCCTAAACAGCCCGATCTCGTCATACCACATCAGTGTCTTTTTATTGATTCCGTGCAGGGCGGCAAACTGCCCAATTGTAAATAAAGTTTTTTTTGCTGCCGGCATATTCAATTCCCCCTTGACTGTTCAGTAACTGTACGGTTTATTATAATATACACCAAGGACAAAGGCAAGAGAAGGAGGAGGATACCCATGCATCTGACACATAAAACCATCCATTCATCCATGCAGGACTTTCAGGAAGTAAAGGCGTTAAAAGACAGGGCTTTTCCTAAGAATGAACAAATTCCCATGAAGCTGCTGCTACTGTGGGCCAGGCGGTCCTGCGCCAGGTTCACCGCCTATTATGACGGCAGCGCTTTCTGCGGCATGACCTATACCGTGCAGAACAGGGAAGCGGTATTTGTCCTGTATCTGGCGGTCAATGACCGTATGCGCTCTAAGGGGTACGGCAGCGCCATTTTGCGGGAGTTAAAAGCCCTCAATCCCGGCAAGACTATCCTGTTAAACGTGGAACCGGCGGACGAAGCAGCGGATAACTTCCCGCAGCGTCTGCGCCGGATCAACTTTTACAAAAAAAACGGATTTTACGAGACTGGTTACAGAATTGCGGATAAGCGGGACAACTATGATATCCTGTCAACCTCCAATAAATTCTCTGTCAGCTCTTATCAGGATCTGTTAAAACAATTCTCTTTCGGCCTCTACCGCCCGCGGGTGCACCGAATCCGGAAAGGGACCTATTTCAGAGAATACCGTGAACAGGACAGCGCCGTGCTGGAAGACATCGTGAGAATGACCTGGCATTACGATGCGCTCTGCAGTCCGAAAACGGCGGCGAGGCTGGCAAAGGTTTATCTTAGCAGCTGTCTGGCGAACCAGACCTATACACAGGTGGCCTTAATCGACGGCGTGCCGGCCGGCATCATTATGGCCCGCAGCATAAAGCAGCACCGCTGTCCGCTGTATCTGCGCGCAAAGATGACCGCTGCCGTCATATCCCTGTATCTCTCCCGCGAAGGCCGCGCCGTCGCCAAACTATTCGGCTGTGTGAACGGCATTGACAAAGACCTGTTAAAGCAATGCGGCAGGAATTATCAGGGCGAACTGGCTTTTTTCGCAGTCAATGAAAAATACCGAGGCAAAGGCATCGGCAGACAACTGTTTCAAAAGGCGTCCGAATATATGCGCGGTCAGGGAATCAGCGAATTCTTTCTGTTTACCGATACCAGCTGTAACTATCCGTTCTATGAGCATCAGGGGATGATACGGCGCGGTGAAAGGGATCATACCTTTCGGGTGAAAAATCAGACGGGAAAAATGACCTTTTTTATATATGACTGTATCTGCAGCTGAAATCTGTGCTATGATAGAGGCGGAGGTAACAAAGATGTCCGTAAACTTCGATCATTACAAGATATTTTATTATGTGGCCAAATACCAGAATATCACATTTGCCGCGGATCTCTTATTTCTGTCCCAGCCTACCGTCAGCCGCTGTATACAGAACCTGGAGGCCGAAACCGGCTGCCGGCTCTTTGACCGCTCCAAAAAGGGCGTCTCTCTGACGCCGGAGGGCCGTATACTCTATCAGTATGTGTCCCGGGCCTGCGATCAGCTTTTCGCGGCGGAAAAAGAGCTCGAAAGCTACCGCAGCATGTCGGAGGGAAATATCCGCATCGGCTCCAGCGAGATGACCATGCACAACTTCCTGCTGCCCTGCCTGGAGCGTTTTCACAGCGAATACCCGGGCGTTAAGCTCCAGATCTCCACCTATACCACTCCCCGGGCCCTGGAGGCCCTAAAAGAAGGCATGATTGACTTTGCCGTCATTACTTCTCCCATGAGTGCGGAATCCCGTTTCACGGTGCAGAATCTGAGCTGTTTTCAGGATATCGCGGTGGCGGGCACACAGTTTAAGGAACTCGAAGGCCGGCCGGTTTCCCTGCAGGAGCTCACCGGCTATCCGATGATCTGTCTGGAATCCTTCACTTCCACCAGGCAGTTTCTGAATCATTTTTTCTCCACCTGCGGCTGCCTGCTAAGTCCCGATGTGGAACTGGCCACCACAGATCTGGTGGTGCCGGTGGTGAAGCGCAATCTGGGCATCGGCTTTGTTCCCGAAGGCTTTGCCGCCGAAGAACTGGCCAGAGGAAACATCTTTAAAATCGACCTTAGGGAACAGATTCCATCCCGCTATATCTGTGCGGTGACCGACCATACGCGCCCGCAGTCGGAAGCGGGCCGCCGTTTTCTGGACATGCTGCCGGCTTCACAGATGCATTAGGAGGTGCAAACAATGAACATACTGGTAAGCGCCTGTCTGCTGGGCGTTAACTGCCGCTATAACGGCACCGGAGGGCTTAGAGAAGAGCTCCTCAAACTGATGACTGCACACAGCCTGATTCCCATTTGCCCGGAACAGCTGGGCGGGCTGCCCACGCCGCGCCCTCCCGCAGAATGCAGGAGCGGACGGGTAATCACTGATGAGGGAAACGATGTGACCACTGCCTTTCAAACGGGAGCCTGTGAAGCGCTAAAGCTGGCCAGGCTGTATTCCTGTCATTACGCAATCCTCAAGGAAAGGAGCCCGTCCTGCGGGTCCGGCAGGATTTATGACGGCACCTTTTCCGGCGCCCTGACTTATGGGGACGGCATAACCGCCGCACTCCTAAAAAGCCATGGAATCCGTGTATTCGGCGAATCGGAAATCAGTGATCTGAAAAGACTGTTGTAAGCGGATGTGCTGTCAGACAAAGGTCTTACTTTTTGCCGCATTAACATAATATTTACTTGTTTCACCGCCTTATAAATGGTATACTATTATCAATCATATTGAATAAAACAGTCATTAAAAGCGGAAAGAAGGTAACGATTATGAAAATGATCTATGCGATTGTCCACAGCGAGGATGGCAATATCGTCACAGAAGAGCTCACCAAGAAGCAGTTCAGCGTTACAAAGCTGGCCACTACCGGCGGTTTTCTTAGAAAGGGCAACACCACTCTGATCATCGGTACGGAAGCGGAACGCGTGCAGGAAGCGATCGCGGTGATACGCAAGGAGTGCGGTGAACGCCAGCACATCAATTACAATATTCCCTATACCGGAGCAACTACAAATATCGCAGGTGCCAACTTCGTTCCCGTCACCGTGGATGTGGGCGGAGCTACCATCTTTGTTCTGGACGTAGAGCACTACGAGAAAGTATGAATAAGAATCCCGCTCACAGTGCGATCCTTAACGGAGCGCTTTTTGTTCAATAGTTCGTGTTTTCTTATTGGAATCAAATAACCCGGCCGGTAACAAGGGGCTGCCACACTAAAATAGTGCAAAGCCCCTTGTTACCGGCCAATTTATTTGACCGAACGGAGCAGGTTTTTCCTAAGCCCTTTTGGATAATGGTTCTTCATAATCGCGCCTGAGAGCTTTCCCCAGCCCAGGCTATAGCCGTCAACGGTGATCAGGTACCATCCCCGCCCCTCGCAGGCCGGTATGGCTTCCCCGTTTATATAGGCTGTTGTCCTCTTATCTGCGCTCTCCAGATTCAAAATATTCGCCGCCTGACCGGCTCTCATCGACAGAGCCAGCGCATGGGAAGGTTCAAACCGGTTCTTTTTAAGAGTTCCCAGATGCAGTCCAGGCCGCAGCACCTTAAGCCCCTTAAGCGAGGGGGTGGTTTGAGGCACCAGATACAGCTGATCTCCAAACGTCAGGCAGATGCCTTCCGGCGCATACTGAAGATACTGCCTCTTAAACCCCAGATAATCCGGAAAATCTGTCTCCGGCATCCCCTCCTTAAAAGCGGAAGCCGCCTCCGGCATCCCTGGCGCGTCTCCCCCCGTCTTTTCAAAAACAGCGATAAAATGTCCCTCTCCCCTCACATGATGAGGCCACAGCCTAACGGTCTGTTCCAGCCCTTCTGCCGGGCCGTCCGCCCATTCCGGGCAACCCGGATCAAACCCCGGCCACCGGTTAGCACAGGCCAGCGAAAACTCCCCATGGCGCCTTAGAAATCTGCAGGCCGTACCTTCATCTTCTTCCGGTGCAAAGGTGCAGGTGGAATACACCATCCTGCCGCCGGGCTCTAGCATGCCCGCGGCGTAGTCCAGTATCTCATCCTGTCTCGCCGCGCACAGCTTTACATTCGCCTCGCTCCACTGCTCACACGCCTCCGGATTCTTGCGGAACATTCCCTCGCCCGAGCACGGCGCATCCACCAGTATCCGGTCAAAATAATCCGTAAAGCGCTCCGCCAGCCTGTCCGGGCTCTCATTTGTGACTACTGCGTTTACAATCCCCATCCGCTCCACATTCTCCGACAGGATCTTCGCCCTGGCCGGATGTATCTCGTTGCTGATCAGGATTCCGCTGCCTTCCATGGCCGCCGCGATCTGGGTGCTCTTTCCGCCCGGAGCCGCGCACAGATCCAGCACACGCTGTCCCGGTTGTATATCCAGCTGTATAACAGCTGCCATCGCGCTGGGCTCCTGTATATAATAGACCCCCGCCTCATGATAGGGGTGTTTCCCCGGCTGGCTTGCGCTGTCATAATAAAATCCGCTTTGGCTCCACGGAATCGGTTCCAAAGAAAACGGAGCCCTCGTAAGAAAATCCGCCGCTGTCCCCTTCAGCGTATTCACACGCAGCCCCTGTATCCGGTCCTCTTTATAACTCTCAAGAAACGCCGGATATTCCTCCCCAAGCATATCCTGCATTCGTTCTGTAAATTTCTGCGGAAGCATACAATTCTTACTCCTGTTCTTATTATACTGAAGGTCCTGCCATTCGTGGCTTGCGTTCCTCATTAGTAAGGATACCATTTGGAATGCCAATCGGCAAGATATTTTATGCGGCTTTTGTGCGCTGCGCTTTGGGTTTATCGCACCTATAGCCATGCCCATCCGAATCTGCTATAATAGACACGAAAACCATTCAAATAACGGAGGTATTGATCATGGATCATTTCACAAAAATAACACCCGAAGAATATCAAAAAAGCCCCTTCCAAACCATAGGCAAGGAATGGCTGCTGATCACCGCAAAAAAAGATGGAAAGGTGAACACGATGACCGCATCCTGGGGAGGCCTTGGCATCCTGTGGGGCAGGCCTGTAGCCTACATCTTTATCCGTCCCCAGCGCTATACAAAGGAATTTGTAGATGCGTCCTCACACTTTTCCCTGTCCGTGCTCGGGGAGGAACACCGCAAAGCCTTAAACTATTTCGGCACCGTATCCGGCAGGGACGAGGACAAAATCGCGAAATCCGGTCTGAAGCTCTGTTATCAGGAGGATGTTCCCTGCTTTCAGGACGCCAATACCGTCTTCCTCTGCCGCAAGCTCTATGCCCAGCCCCTGAAGCCTGAATGCTTCACCGATGCTGCTGACGATGCGAAATGGTATCCGGAAAAGGACTATCATACCATGTACATCGCAGAAATTGAAGGAATTTATATGAAATAAAGTGTAACGGTTCCCCGATTGCGGCTGTTGCGAATATGATATAGTAAAAACAATCAGGGATCAATATTATGTATCCAATTCTCATATATTTTCTTATTTTCCTGCTAACGATCGCGGCGGCCTGTGCTGCTTATAACTTTTATCAGTCAAGGCATTCCGTTTCCTTGCCGTCACCGCAAAAGGCACTGTCGGATAAGGAAGCGGAGGATGCCTTAAACCGGGACCTGGCCCCCTTTGGCTTCGCATACAACGCCCGCCAGGATATCTTTTACTCTCTGAACGACTGCTGGCAGAGGGATTTCGGCTACTGCCGCCTCTACGACGAGGCATGTGCGCCGCTGGCCATGATCATTGACTGCGAACCGGTCTATTTTCCTTATAACGGAAAAGACTGGCTGATCGAATTCTGGAAAGGGCAGTACGGCCTGTGTACCGGGGCCGAAATCGGAGTATACCATAAGGAATCCGGAGATAGCAGCTCTCTTTTCCAAAGCGCTTCCGATGAAGAGCGGATGCCGATGACCTTTCGTCTCATGAAGGACGGCAAGACGCTGATTTACCGTCATGCGCTTCACTGGTGGCTGACCGCTTTTCTCCTGGGACAGTACTCGGAACCGGAAGATCTCACCATGGAAATTGAGATCACCTTCCCCTCCCTGGCCATGATGCAGGCCTTTGTCAACGGCCTTAAAGAGGCCGGATATGACACCATGGCGATTTCCTTAAACAGCTTCAGCGTCCGATTTATCTACGATACTCCAAAGACATCACAGCCTTACAGCCGCACACCCCTGATCACGGCCACGATGCAGCGGCACAACCGTCAAAACTGCGAGCTGTATCAACATCTGTCAGAAAACCTGACCGGCACTCCGGCCAGGATGGCATACCTGAAAGCGGAATTTCCTTCCCTCTACCGCAAGGCAATCGCGGTCGGAAGGCCAAGGGCCCTCTTTGAAAGCTATGACAAGGAGGAGTACTGATGTCCGTTTCCACGCGCATGTCCCAGGTGCTCTCACAGGCAAAACAGCTGCCCTATGACGCCTCTTCCCGCATTGTGCTGATGAGCGACTGCCATCGGGGGGACGGAACATGGAGCGATAACTTTCTGCGGAATCAAAACCTGTTCTTCGCCGCGCTGACCTATTATTATGATAGCGGATTTACCTATATCGAACTGGGAGACGGAGATGAATTGTGGGAAAACAGGAAGATGGCCCCGATCATAGCAAGCCACAGCGATGCATTCTGGCTTCTGTCGAGGTTTTACCAGGAAGGCCGATTTTACACGCTCTTCGGCAATCACGACATGGTGAAAAGGGATATGAACTACACGCGCTGCCACTGCGGTTCCTTCTACAATGAGAACAGCAGATGCCGCCATCCGCTGTTTCCGGAGCTTTCGGTGCCGGAAGGCATCCTGCTGACTTCGCGGGAAGGAGCGCCCTCCATTCTGCTGGTCCACGGGCACCAGGGAGATCTCATCAATGATACCTTCTGGAAGATCTCCCGTTTCCTGGTCCGCTATCTCTGGAAACCGCTGGAGCTCTTAGGTTTTAACGACCCCACAAGCGCAGCGCGCAATTACAGAAAAAAAGAAAACACCGAGCGCCATCTGGCCAGGTGGTGCGATGAGCACCAGCAGATCCTGGCGGCCGGCCACACACACCGGCCATCCTTTCCCCGGCCGGGGGAGGCGCCTTATTTCAATGACGGCAGCTGTGTGCACCCCCGCTGTATCACCGCCCTGGAAATCGTAAACAATCAGATCTGTCTTGTAAAATGGACGGTGATGACCAAAGAAAACCGGGACCTCTACGTGGGAAGAATGGTGTTGGAGGAGCCGGTCTCTCTGTTCGAATACGCAGGAAAAAGCACTACTGCCGGTTTAAAATCTCCATGAACTCTTCGCCGGTGATAGTCTCCTTCTCCAGCAGATAGGCCGCCAGCTCATGCAGCTTTTCCATGTTCTGGGCCAGTATGCCGGAAGCCTTTTCATGGGCGCTCTTAATCAGGCCTAAGACCTCTTCATCCACCCTGGCCGCCATATCCGCGGAACACATAAGTGCGGTGTCGCCGCCCAGATACTGGTTGGTAACGGTTTCTAAAGCCATCATGTCAAAATCTTTGCTCATGCCATATCTTGTGACCATGGCCCTGGCGATCTTTGTCGCCTGTTCGATATCGTTGGATGCGCCGCTTGTTATGGAACCGAAGATCAGTTCCTCAGCCGCGCGTCCGCCGGTCAGGGTGGCGATCTTGTTATACGCCTCTTCCCTGGACATCAGCGCCTTCTCCCCTTCATCCACCTGCATGGTGTAGCCTAAGGCGCCGGATGTTCTGGGGATGATCGTAATCTTGTGCACCGGGGCGGAATCGGTCTGTTTTGCCGCCACCAGCGCATGTCCGATTTCATGATAAGCGACAATCTGTTTTTCTTTAGGCGAAATCACCGCGTTCTTTCTCTGATAGCCCGCGATCACCACCTCCACGCTCTCTTCCAGGTCACTCTGATTTACGATACTGCGCCCCATACGCACGGCGCGCAGCGCCGCCTCATTGACAATATTGGCCAGCTCCGCACCGGAAGCGCCGGAAGTCGCCCTTGCTATGGCATTGAAATCCACGTTGGAATCCAGCTTAACCTTCTTAGCATGCACCTTGAGGATCGCCTCACGGCCTGCCAGATCCGGCAGCTCCACGGGTATCCTCCGGTCAAAACGGCCCGGACGCAGCAGCGCCTTGTCCAGTATCTCCGGCCGGTTGGTGGCCGCCAGCAGCATGACGCCCTTCCTCCCGTCAAAACCGTCCATCTCCGTGAGCAGCTGGTTTAAGGTCTGTTCGCGCTCATCATTGCCGCCCACGCCCTGACTGTCACGCTTTTTGCCTATGGTATCAATCTCATCTATGAAAACGATACAGGGAGCCTTTTCATTGGCCTGCTTAAACAGATCGCGCACTTTGGCCGCACCCATGCCCACGAACATTTCCACAAATTCCGAACCTGAAATAGAGAAAAACGGCACTCCGGCTTCGCCTGCCACCGCCTTGGCCAGCAGCGTTTTACCGGTTCCGGGAGGGCCCACAAGCAGCGCGCCCTTTGGCATGCTGGCCCCGATATCCGCATACTTGCCCGGGTTGTGCAGAAAATCCACGATCTCAGTCAGCGCTTCCTTCGCTTCATCCTCTCCGGCTACATCCGCAAATTTGATGCCGGTGCTGGATTCCACATAGATTTTTGCGTTGCTCTTGCCAAAGGACATGGCTCCGGCGCCGCCGCCCATCTTTTTCATCATAAAGCGCGACAAAAGCTGGCCGATCAACACAAAGAAAACGACGGGAAGAATCCAGCTCAGTATGAAATTAAGCAGTGGGGAAGGTTCCTTCACCACATTATTGGAAAAGTTGCTCACGCCCGCATCCATCAGGCGGTCGATCAGTTTCGGATCTTCAAACTTAACGGTTTTATAAATCTTCTCCTCTCCGGCCTCATCTTTTCCGATGAATGCCAGATATTCTCCGCTCTGCTGGACCTCGGCCACATCGCCCTTCTTCACCATATTCAGGAAGGTGCCGTAATCCACTTCCGTGATTTGCTGTTCCAGCACCTTCGGGAAAAACAGTGCATTTAACAGCATGATCGCCAGCAGCGCGATCAGATAATAAAATATCAGCGGTTTTTTGGGAGATTTCACTTCTTTCATACTCATTTTGCTCCTTTTCTTTATTGTAAAGCCTAAGCTGTAAACACTATCCTTATCTTAGTTCCAAACTCGTGCCTTGTAAATATCCATCTTCTAATCTTTTTGTTAAATTCGTATAATGAAATTCAGTTACTGTTCACACGCTGCCGATAAAGCAGCGTATGAGAGGGCAGGGTATGGTCCTCATAGGGATCCCTTGAAGCCCGCCGGTACTTATTGCTGTGTATTTTACAGTATTAGTACCGCTGCGCGCTTCACGGAGCGAGAGCGGGTCCCAATGAGGACCGTACCCTGCCCTCTCATACGCGGGAATTTTTCGGTAACTGTGAACAGCAACAAATTCATAACAGAAATTCAGGTTGTATTGACAAGCCTTTCCTGCGGCACTAAACTGTTTATAAGCTCCCGCACCGCGGGCAAATAAACTTTTGGAAGGAATAACGTTCATGGTCTATATTACCGCAGCCCTGTACTGCGAAGCGATGCCCTTTATCCGGCAGCTCGGCTTAAAAAAAGTGACTGCCGAAACAAAATACCAGCTTTTCACCAATGAGCAGTTCCTGCTGATGGTCACCGGAAGCGGCCCTGTGGCTGCTGCAGGAGCTGTAAGCAGGCTTTTTACGCAATACCCTCCGTCGGATTCCGATCTTCTGATTAATTTTGGAATCTGCGCTTCATCAGACAGCGGTGTCCGATATGGCACGCTGTTTTACTGCAACAGGATAAACGATGCGGCCGCCGGCAGGACCTATTATCCAGATATGCTCTGGAAACATCCTTTTACGGAAGGCACAGTCACCACGTTTGGCAGTCCCGTAAAGTATGACGGTCTCCCACGCGACGGTTCTCTTGCGGACATGGAAGCGGCGGCCGTTTATCAGATCGGCAGCCTCTATCTGCATCCGCATCAGATGGCCTTTTTCAAGGCGGTCTCCGATCACGGAGCCGATTCGGACAGGCTTACGCCGCAGGCGGTATCGGATCTGCTCATGCCGCATGTAAAGCCGGTGACGGACTGGGCGGCCGCAGCTGCCTCGTGCCTGCCTGCTCCCTGTATTTTCAGCGGCCAGGACCGGGCTCTGACGGAGGATACGGCGGATAAGCTTTTCCTGTCTGCAGCCATGAAACATCAGCTGTTTTCGCTGCTTTATTATTACAAGCTGGCACATGGGGAGATCGGCGGCCTTCTCTCGGAATTCTGGGCGGACACCGACGCCGGCAAAATCAACTGCCGCAAGAAAGGAAAAAAATATTTTGAACAGCTTAAGCAGAGGATTATTTAATCCATATTTTTCTCACATATATATTGAAGAGGCGCTGGCAGGAAAAGAGGAGACAGAGGAGGTGCTGCGGCATTTCCCCCATGCGGTAAAGGTTAAGATCTCCCATTATAAGGATGTCTTCTGCCGCAGCCGGCAGGACTGCGCCCTTCAGAAGCAGTCTCCCAGTCTGATTCTGGCCGCCAAACAGGAGCATCTGATCTATCCCGGAGCGCCTGTCTGCCAGGATTTCGGCAACCGGCACTTTTACTATACCTCCTGCGTGATGAACTGCGTCTACGACTGTGAGTACTGTTATCTGCAGGGAATGTATCCTTCCTCTCATATGGTGGTATTTTTAAACCTGGAGGATGTGTTCGTTCAAACAGAGATTCTACTTAAGGATCATCCGGTCTATCTGTGCATCTCCTATGATACGGATCTGCTGGCCCTAGAACCGGTGTTTGGCTGTGTGCGGCGGTGGATCTCTTTTGCGGCCGCCCATCCTTCACTCACCATCGAAATACGCACCAAAAGCGCAGGGTTTCATTACATCGGGGATCTCGCTCCCCTCCAGAATGTGATCTTTGCCTGGACGCTTTCGCCGGAAGAGGTCTGCCAGGCCTTTGAGCGGCACACGCCGTCTCTGCATGCCAGGCTGGCATCCGCAGCGGCTGCCGCAGACAGAGGCTGGCCTATCCGCCTGTGCTTTGATCCTCTGCTGTATATAAAGGACTGGAAAAGGCTCTATCAGGAACTGGTCTCCACCGTCTTTCAGACGCTCTCTCCGGACAGCATAAAGGATGCCAGCATCGGTGTTTTCCGTGTATCCTCTGAGTATTTAAAGCGTATGAAGCAGAGAAGGCCCGTCTCCGTGCTGCTCCACTACCCTTATGAAAATGAAAACGGGGTCTGTTATTACGGCAAAGAGCGCACTGAGGAACTCACCCGGGAAATGCAACGCCTTCTGTTAGCATACCTTCCGGAAGAAAAATTATTTATATGGAGGTCTTAATCTTATGAAAACCGCAGTTGTAACCGGAGCTTCCTCCGGCATCGGTAAAGAAATCTGCCGGATGTTAAACGGCCACGGCATACGCGTATACGGCATTGGCCGAACCTTCTGTGAAGATCAAGCCGCACAGACCCCCCTGTTTATTCCCATAATCTGCGATCTTTCCGACACGGCAGCACTGACCGGCCTTATACGCCGTATCCTGTCGGAAACACCGGTGGATATACTGATCAACAATGCAGGAACCGCCTATTACGGCCCCCATGAGGAGCTGAATCCACAGAAGATCCATGAAATGGTGGCGGTCAATCTGGAAGCGCCGCTGATCCTGACCCAGCTGCTGCTTAGAAGCCTGAAGGCACAGCAGGGCGCAGTCATCAATATCTCTTCCGTCACTGCCAAACACAGCGGCAACACTCACGGGTGCGCTTACGGCGCTACCAAAGCGGGACTTTCCAGCTTTACTGCCAGCCTGTTTGAAGAGGTGCGCAAATATGGAGTGAGGGTTGTCGCCATCCATCCGGATATGACCCGGACCGGCCTGTACCGGAACGCGGACTTTTGCTGCGCGGAGGATCAAGAATGCGCTCTGTCCCCAAAAACCGTCGCCCGTGCGGTGGAGACCGCGCTGTTTGCGGACAGCGGATGCGTGATCACGGATATCACGCTGCAGCCTCAGAAGCGAAAAATTCTCCGAAAAGCAAAAGAAAAATAAGCGGGCATAACTGCCCGCTTAACCTGACTACCAATCGTATTGATTTCTCATATAGCTCATAACGCCGCTGCAGACTGCGCTGCTGATCACCACGGCACATATGATTTCCAGGATACCGTTAATCTGCACCACGGCTCCGATCACCGCGCTAAACACCGTCCCGGCATTCATCTCCGGAAAAAACATAAAATACAGGCAGCCCAGCACGCCTGCTGTATGTAGCAGCGATGCAACTGCTGCTGAAATGCCGATCACAACCGGCCTGTTTTTTATTTTTTTATGAAGCAGACGGTATAAAAGAGCGGGTATCACGCCCAATAGTACCCTCGGCACCACGCTCATCACGATGGACTGTAACGGAAGTCCGCTCGCAAAGGGCGAGAACATCAAATCCACCGGCGTTACACCGCGGAAGGTAGCGTTTAGCATGCTCAAGACGCCAAAAATCAGCCCCAAAATGCCTCCGTAATAAGGCCCCATCAGTATAGAACCGATGATGACGGGTATATGCAGTATGGTGATAGAAATCACGCCATAATTGATAAACCCGATGTTAAAGATTGTCAGTACCATCAGCAATGCGGTCAGCAAAGCCAGTTCCGTCAGCTGTACGGTCTTGCGGTTAAGTTTACCTGCTTTATTCATTTTTTCTCCTCCTGCTACTGTTCTTTTTACGGTCCCTGTACAGGGTACAGAAAGCCGCGTTTAAGATACAATGCACTTTACGGCGCTATTATATAATGAATAAAAGCAAAAATCAAGCCGGAAAAGAACTTTCGGGCACTTTTGTCGCAGCCGTTGCAGTTTAAAGCGGCAGCACCACCTTAAACTCTGTGACTTCATCCGCACTGTCCACGCTGATCGTGCCGCCATGGGCTTTCACAATCTCTTTGGCGATCGCAAGGCCAAGGCCCGAGCCTCCGGTATGGCTGGAGCGGGTCTCATCCAGGCGGTAAAATTTCTCAAAAACGGTTTCCAGCTTCCCGGCCGGTATCGTCTTTCCCCTGTTACGAAAGAGAATACACGCATTTTCCTGATACCGCTTGGCCTCAATCTCGATCGTGGTGTCAGGATAGCTGTACGCAGCGGCATTCTTTAATATATTGTTGAACACACGGGCAATTTTGTCAGGATCGGCATTAATCTTCAGGTCCTCGTCCGCCGACACGCTGACCTGTTTTCCCTGGGGCGTCAGCATCGGATAAAATTCATCCGCCATCTGCAGCAACATATAGGGGAGGTTGATCTCTTCCTTATCCAGCAATATGGTCTGCAGGTTAAACCTGGTGATATCAAAGAATTCGTTGATCAGCTGCTCCAGACGGCAGGCTTTGTCCAACGTGATGCTCATATATTTCTTGCGCTGTTCTTCCGGCATATCATAAGCCTCTTCCATCAGGCTTAGATAGCCGATCACCGACGTCAGCGGCGTCTTGATATCATGAGCCAGATAAACCACCAGATCGTTCTTTCTCTGCTCCGCCTCCTTCGCGTCAAACGCCCTTTTTTCCAGCGTCTGACGGATCGTATTCAACTGCTTTTCCATAAATTCCAGCTCCGGGCTTAGCTGAATAGGGCCTGCATTTTCCGACAGCAGCTGCTCCACCCCATCCCCGACCTCATTAAAATATCTTGTAAAACGGGACAAAGCCTGATAGCAAATGATCAGCATGAGCAGAAGAAATAATGAAGCCATCCAGAATATCTTATTATCCCGGAACAAAAACCAGTAAATTCTGTGCGCAGTATCATCACTCATTTGAAATACTGTCCTGCAGATCCGGATAAATCCGTCCGCAAAAGGAGCCTGGAAAATGCCGTCCACGAATACATACATGACCACCGCGCAGGCCACTATGGAGAGGAGCAGCACCAGCAGCATCCATACGACCAGCTTCCTCTTCAGTTTACCGTAATTCTTTTTCAAATTGCCCTCATTTCCGCGCATCCGTCCGCGCAAAAATTATTATGCCGGCAGTTCATCTACCCGATCTTATATCCAACTCCCCATACAGTTTTTATATACTTGGGATGTTCGGCCGAATCCTTCATCTTCTCCCTCAAATGCCGGATATGCACCATGACCGTATTGTTGCTGCTGGAAAAATATTTCTCGCCCCAAACCTCATAAAACAGCTTCTCAGAGCTCACCACATGACCTCGGTTCTCACAGAGGCACCACAGGATGGAGAATTCGGTGGGTGTTAGGGAAACCGGCCGTTCATTCAGCGTGCATTCGTGTGTGTCCTTATTCAATACCAGTCCTGAAAAAGCGATGACCTGCTCCTCTTCCTCCTCCGCTTCGCTGTTTTGGTTATACAGTCGGAAGCGCCTAAGCTGGGCCTTTACCCGGGCCACCATCTCCAGCGGGCGAAAGGGCTTTGTGATATAGTCATCCGCCCCTAAAGTCAGGCCGGTGATCTTATCGATTTCCTCCTCCCGGGCCGTCAGCATGATGACCGGAAATGTGTGTTTCTCCCGTATTTTTCGAAGCAGCGCAAAACCGTCCATGCCGGGCATCATCACATCCAGTATGGCCAGGTCCAGCTTTGTCTCGCTGATACACTGCCAGGCATCGCTGCCATTATAATATTTATATACGGTGAAACCTTCATTTTTTAGATATACTTCTATCAAATCGGCAATCTCCTGCTCATCGTCTACAACCAGAATCGTTGCATTCATGACCGTTCCCCTTTCCAGCCTGACAATATCCGAATGCCACATAATGCGCACGCGCCAAGCCTTTAAAATACATAGCACAATGTTCATATTATAACAGATAACTGCAGCCGATTCCTAGCTTTTATCATAAAATTTCTTAAAAAAAGATTAAGGCAGCATACTACCTAAGCAAACAAATATATGCTATGATACAGAAGCACCGCTTCATTATATCCCAAAACAGGAATTGCAAACATATCGAACATCCGCGGTACAGAATCCAAAAGTCTGCGTAAAAAGTTGAAATCTGCTAAGGATGCCGCCATGAATGACCTAAAATTACAGGCATATGAATTGGGAGTAAACGCGATCATTGGTCTGGATCTAGACTATACAATGTTTGGAGATACGATTGTGGGTGTCATTATAAGCGGTACTGCAAATAATTAATCTACTATTCACAAAACTTTCACACCCTCTCCACATTTCGGTCATAATTCTGGGGTATTATATAACCATACAAAACAGAAATGTTTTGTACATTCTTTTTCATATCTTATCCCCCTTTTTTAAAGGAGCCTTCCCCGGGCTCCTTTTTTACGTATCTAATAGTAAAAAAAATCCTTTCAATCAGCATTTGTGTCAAATTCAGCACTTGATTTTTGTACAATTTGCTATTATAATGAACTGCGGAGTAAATTATTACCTGTGAATCCCTGGAGACAGTTAAGCGCTTTTTATTATTGACCACCAATCCGTAACAGGGACATACGATGCGCAGTAAAATGCGTGCAAATAGGGAGGAATCAACATAATGGCAACGAAAACGAAAACAACCGATACGAAAGTGAATACCGCAGCGGAAATGAATACGGCAGATACAACGGCGGCCGCAAAAACCGTTAAACCCGCCGCTGAAAAGAAAACAAAAGCCACCGCTGCTAAAAAAGAGGCTAAGGCACCTGCCAAAAAGCCCGCGGTAAAAGCCGATGCCCCGGTAAAAGAAGCCGTAAAAGAATCTGTATACCTGCAGTATAACGGCATAGAAGCAGAGACGCAGGAACTGACTGAAAGGGCCAAACAGCACTGGGCAGATGCAGGCAATGATTTAAAGGATATGAAATCAATTGCTATCTATGTCAATGCCAATGAGATGATGGTGTATTATGTGGTGAATGATACGGAAAAGGGACAGTTTTCTCTGGCATAACTCATTTCCACGGAACCTGACATGACGGAATTTGCCGTATCATGTCAGGTTTTTTTTATTGTATTTTTCTTCATTTATCTATACAATAAAGATAGAGAGATATACCTCGCGAAAAAGGAAGGGTGGGTTGCTTATGAAGTTTGCAGATTTTTTTCACCAGCTAAGGGAGCAGTATCTTACCACAGATGTCAGGAACATGAATGACCGCCTGGCCATCCAGATCAATCTCATAGGCACAGAGGAAGAGACCGGTACGTTTTACGTGGAAATCAAGGACGGACATCTGGCCATCGAGCCATACGATTATTATGACCGGGATGCCTCCATCACGATCAGCATGTCAGACTTTCAGCAAGTGCTTTCTCATAAGCTGGATCCCCTGCAAGCCTATACCACAGGCAGAATGACTGTCTTTGGCAATGTGGAAAAAGTGATGGAGCTGCGCAGTATCTTTTACTGATTATTGACATAAAAACATACATAAGGGGCTGGGTGACCCCGCTTTTAGGGTTCCTCCCCCAGAATAAGCATATCCCACAAAGTTCCGTGCTGTTTTCAACACGATTCTCTGCGGGATATGCCTGTTTTTTCTTTTGGCTGCCTTTATTTTTCCAAAAACACCAGTCCATGAAGCCCATACCCCAGCAGATATTTATCTTCACATGTCTGAAAATGCAGCTCCGTCTAGATGATAAAAAGCTCCCATGCAGAGAACTACGTCAAAATATCCCTCCTCATAACCTCTTATGTCGCAGATATCTCCCACAAAAATATCCTGCAAATGCGGTTCACCGGCCTGTTTTTGCCGCATCAGCCCGACATTATGCGGTACGATATCGCCGGCGGATACACATTATAGTAGCCGATTAAGTCTTCCTGCATTCTTTATCCCCTCCCAGCCCCAATTCCGTCAGGCGTCTTCCTGTATTCCGAATCCAAGGGCAGACACATTAATGCTTTAAACGATTCTAACATATGAGATATTTTTAGTAAAGTCTGTATTACCGCAAGCTTCTCTGTTACACAGAAAAAAATCATCACTTCTTCACATTTTCTTAAGGTCTTACTAAGCTCCCTTTAAAGCACTTCTACTTAATCTTCCTTATAATGCAGTTAAAGAAATGAAACAGGAGGAACGCGGATAAGAACCGCGCTTTAAGAAGGAGATTATGAGCAGAAAAAGAGTCACCGAACTATTCCCATTTTTACTTCCGCTTCGCGTGCGTCAAAAAGTCTTCTGTTATTACGCAAAGATGCGTTTTGACTCCAATACCTACGCCCAGGCTATCCAAAAAGAAGAGCTTCCCAACCAGGTCTGCCAGGTCCGATCGCTGCTGCGCAATGAAGAAACCGGATTTGACATGGTTTATCAGGAAAATAAAATTCATAACTTAAAGCTGGCGGCCCAGACCGTAGAGCACCTGCTGATTCATCCCGGCGAGACCTTTTCCTTCTGGCAGAGGGTCCGCCACGCAGAAGATCACGATTCCTACAGAGACGGCCTGGTGATCATAGACGGCCGCCTCACCACGATTCCCGGAGGCGGCATGTGCCAGCTTTCCAATCTTCTGTTTGAACTGTTTTTGCAGACCCCTCTGACCATTACGGAACGGACAGGGCATAAAAAGCGTGAATTTCCTTCCCAGGATGACACCGTGATCGGAGCAGACGCCACAGTTCATGAAGGATGGCTGGATCTGAAGGTCAGAAATGATACGGAATATACATTCCAGATCGCAATCTCCTTTGATCATGAGTTTGTTACGGGCAGGATTCTGTCCTCTAAGCCGCTGCCCTTCCGCTACCGTGTTGTCAATCAAAACCTGCGCTATTACAGAAAAGACGGATGTATATACGAGGAAACGGATGTATGCCGCCAGGCATTTACCAAGGAGGATTCCTCCGAAGACAGCGGCGGACATCCGGCAGAAGAAACCGTACTTTTTACCAACCTGTGCCAGATCTGCTATCCCCTTCCTTCTAACATACCTGTGGAGGAATAATCTGTATCAGAAAGATCGTCAGCATTCATAAATATTGGAGGAAAATCATGAATCCCATTCAAACCATAGAAAACAAAAAGAAAGTCGCCGTGCTCTTCGGCGGCTGTTCCACTGAGTATGAAATTTCCCTGCAATCAGCCTATGCCGTGCTCTGCAGCATAGACCGTGAGCGCTACAAGGTCTATCCTGTGGGAATCACCCGGGACGGCAAATGGTATCTCTATCATGGGCCTGCCGCAAAGCTTGCCGACAACACCTGGGAGCAGGATGAAACCTGTGTCCCCTGCATACTTTCCCCGGACAGAAGCGTTCACGGCCTTACGGTTCTATCCTCAAATAAATGTTTGTCCATCCGCATTGACGCTGTTTTTCCGGTGCTTCACGGGAAAAACGGAGAGGACGGCACTGTGCAGGGCCTAGCGGAGCTGGCCGGCATCCCGGTAATCGGCTGCGGCACGCTGGCCTCCGCGCTCTGTATGGATAAGGATCTGGCCCACACGGTGGCCAGGGCCGCCGGCATTGACGTACCCGAGTCCTTTGTACTGCATGACAGAACGGATATGGCGGATGCCCTGTCCTGGGCTGCCGGCCGTAAGCTGCCTCTGTTCGTTAAGCCGTCCCGTTCCGGCTCTTCCATCGGTATCACCCGTATTGCCGATATCTCCGATCTGGAGGGAGCGGTTGATCTGGCGTTTTCTTATGACAGCAAGGTGCTCATAGAGGAAGGGATCGACGGGAATGAAGTCGGATGCGCCGTCATGGGCGATCAGGAGCTGATCCTGGGAGAAACGGACGAGATCGAGCTTCATGACAACATCTTCTTCGGGTTTGAGGAAAAATACCACACCCAGACTGCCGTCACCCATATGCCCGGCAGATACTCCCGTGAAACCGCAGAACGGATACGCAGAACCGCCGCTATTGTATACCGCGCGCTGGACTGTTCCGGTTTTGCCCGTGTGGATCTGTTTTTGACTCAGCAGGGCCGCATTGTTTTTAATGAGGTCAATACCATCCCAGGTTTTACCGCCCACAGCAGATTTCCCGGCATGATGAAGGGGATCGGCCTATCCTTTGACGGAATCATCGAAAAGCTGATCGCTGCAGCCGTATCCGGTACTTGAAAACCACCGTTAAGCAGGATCAACCACCATGTGAAAGTGAGGAAACTCTTATGAAATATACCTGTACCAACCATCTGCTGCTTGTTAACCGTCATCACCCCCTGCCGGAAAGCTGTACTGCCCCGGATCTGGCTGTGATCTCTCCTGAATTTCCTTCCATACAGATACAGTCTGAAGCGGCAGTCATGCTGACCGACCTTCTGCGCACTTTGCATGCCGAAGACAGGATCGTGCCTGTCAGCGGTTACCGGACAATGGAGGAGCAGAAGCAGATTTTCTCCGATTCTCTCAGGGAAAACGGTGAGGAATTCACCTATCAGTATGTGGCGGTGCCAGGCTGCAGTGAGCATCAGACCGGTCTTGCCATCGATCTGGGCGAAAAGCGGGAGGAAATCGACTTCATCCGGCCTGATTTTCCCTACACCGGAATCTGTCAGACCTTTCGTGAGCTAGCGCCTCAATACGGTTTTGTGGAACGTTATCCAAAAGGGAAGGAAGAGGTGACCGGCATCGCGTGGGAACCCTGGCATTTCCGTTATGTGGGATGTCCCCATGCACAGATCATGACGGAACACGGATGGGTGCTGGAAGAATATCTGGATTATCTGAAAGAAATGCAGCTGTCAGAAGAAAGCGGGGAAGAGGAACAATGAATCAGACGGGAAAGAATAGTATTTACAGTCAGAAATGTACAAACAGGGCATGGATTGAGCTTAATATGGCAAATCTGAAGAAAAATATCCTCTCCATACAGAAACTTCTCCCCCCAGGCTGTGAAATCATGGCAGTTTTAAAAGATAACGCTTACGGCCACGGCGATACTGCCATCGCGGCGGCCTGTTCCGCTTTTGGCATCCGCAGCTTTGCTGCGGCCACCCTGTCTGAGGGCATCCGCCTGCGTGAAAGCGGCGTCACCGGAGAGATCCTCATACTTGGTTTTACGCCACCCGAAGATGCCCATGAGCTCTACTGCTACCGACTGACCCAGACGGTTGTGGATGCGGACTACGCAAAAGAATTGGACGCATACGGACTTGAGATACCGGTACATGTGAAGATAGATACAGGCATGCACCGCATCGGTGAGGATTACCGCAATCTTTCCAAGCTGATTGAAATTTACTCCCTGAAACATCTGAAGGTGACAGGAACCTATACCCATCTCTGCACCTCTGACTGCCTGGATGAAGCGTGCCAGATATATGCGGGCACGCAGATCGATCATTTTTATCAGGCGGTGGACGGCATACGCCGAGCCGGTTTTCGGACCGGCAGGATCCATATCCAGAGCAGCTACGGCATCCTGAACTATCCTTCGCTGAAGTGCGATTATGTCAGAGCGGGCATCCTGCTCTACGGAGCTCACACTGTGGGCAATCCCACCCGGCGCACCATGGAACTCGCGCCTGTGCTGTCCTTAAGATCACGCATCGTCTCTCTGAAAACGCTGGCGCCCGGAGAAAGCGCTGGCTATGGCTGCACCTATACAGCCCCTGATACAGGCGCCGTGCTGGCCACGGCGACCATCGGCTATGGAGACGGGCTGCCCCGAAATCTTTCCTGCGGCCAGGGCTTCGCCCTGGTCCGCGGGGTGCGGGTGCCGATCGTGAGCCGCATCTGCATGGACTCTCTGACGCTGGATGTAAGCGCGGTGCCTCAAGCAGCGGCTGGGGATATCGCCACATTCATCGGAAAAGACGGTCCGGATGAGATAACCGCCCTGGAGCTGTCCACCGCGGCATGCACCATCGCGCCGGAACTATTAGGGCGGCTGGGGCCCCGTCTGGAACGGATTATCCTTTCAGCAGATTCACCCACGTTATGTGGATGCAGAACCTGTCTTCTTCCAGCCCGGCCGTGATTTGTCCGCCAAGACCTTCCACCAGCTTTTTCACAATGGTCAGGCCCAGCCCCGTGTTCTGCCCGGTGCGCATCCTGTCCGATGTGAAAAAGCGGTCAAATATATGCTCCATATCCTCCGGAGCGATTTCATCCGTATCATTCTCCACCGCAGTCACAATCCGGTGATCCGTCATCTTCTGGCTCACCCGGATCCTACTTCTGCCATGTCGAAACGCATTCTGAAACAGATTTGTAAAGATTCTGGTCACGGCATTGCGGTCAGCTATGACCGGAGGAAGGTTCTCCTCCAGATCCAGCTCCATCTCAATCCCTTTACCCGTGATATCCTGATAAAAAGCCACAAGTACATTGCACAGAATCGTATGCAGGGAAACAGGCTCCAGCTGAAAATCCAGCTCATTGGCTTCCAGCCTGGACAGATCGTAAAAACTGGTGATCAAGGTCTGGAGCGTCTGGGCCTTGCTCTCGATAATATCAACATATTCCATCTTTTCTTCCGCCGTCACGCGGTCGTCCCTAAGAAGCTGTGTATAGCCAATAATGGAAGTCAGCGGCGTGCGCAGATCATGGGAGATATTGGCGATCTGCTTCCTCAAATCCCTCTCCTTCGCTTCATACGCAATGGCCTGCTGCTGTTTTTGCTCCAACAGGCCGTTGATTTCGCACAGCAGTGTTTCCACACTCCCGTCCGGGGAGTGCAGCTTCAGACGCTGGTTTGAATCCTGCGCATTCAACTCCTTCAATTCTTTAATCGCATGCCGTATATTCATCCTGCTTTTCACATACAGAAACAAGAGGGCCGCCGCCAGACATTCCGTTACCATTCCATCACATCCTATTTAATTTCTTTTCTGCTGAAAACCAGCGCACCGATCACCGTATACATCACCACAGCCGCCAGTCCGGTGATCCAGCAGTCCGCCATCAAACTGCCGCTCACCAAAGAAGCGTTGGATACCAGGTTGATTTTAGTCACCACCATCAAATTCTTGATCTCACCGAATATGGGGTATAAAGGACTTATATAGCCAAAAATCATAGGCAGCACCATCGCAACTCCCAGAAAGGCAAACGCCGCGGCTGTATTTTTGAGCAGGAACAGCATCATGGTTCCCATGGCGACCCCGCCCATCCACAGGGGGATAAATGCAAGCAGTTTCGGCAGCATCGTATTCAGAAGATAACCGGAAAATTCTGCATCGGATCCAAATACCAGCAGTGCCGTCACGACGGTCACTGCCACAGTGACCGTCATCACCAGCACACCGGCCATAAGGCCGCTGATCAGTTTGCCCAGATAGATTTTTACACGGCTGATGCCGTAAGAGACTGTATTTTTCAGCGTCTGATGCTTATATTCATCGGAAAATATCATATCGGCTACAATCATGGTCAGATAGTATCCCATCGACAGGCCCGTGGTTACAATTGACAGCAAAAAGGTGCCCATATAATCCGTCATATCATACATTACATCTTCATTTACTTTAAGAAACACCGATGCCAGAATGACAAGCGCACAGAGACATCCTGTGGTTATATATAAATATTTTCTGTGGAACGTTCTGAACCACTCACTTTTCATATAGTTTAACATATTTCTCCTCCAATCAGTTTCACAAAGTAATCCTCCAGGTTTGCCTTCACTTCCTGTATGGATTCCACCCCGACTCCGTTTTCCACAAGGCACTTGCTGATTGAAGAAGAAGTGCCCTCATAATGATAGATCCGAATGGTGCTGTGCGGCAGCACCTCATAAGTGCTGCAGTGAAGTTTTCCTTCCAGAACCTGACTGGCTCTGGGCGCATCCTCCACAACGATTTCTATATAATCCTTACACTTTGAAGTCAGTTCTTCCGCCGAAATCTGCTCTACCACCCTGCCCTTATGAATAAAGCCATAGCAAGTAGCCAGGTTTGACAGTTCGCTTAGGATATGGCTGGAGATCAATATGGTGATTCCGCGTTCTTTATTCAGTTTGATGAGGAGATTTCTCACCATGACAATTCCAAGCGGGTCCAACCCGTTGATCGGCTCATCCAGGATCAGAAAATCCGGATGGTTCATGACCGCCAAAGCCAGCCCCAGTCTCTGCTTCATGCCCAGAGAATAATTTTTAAATTTCTTTCGTCCCGTATCCTGCAGATCCACAATTTCAAGTGCTTCATCCACCGCCTGGCGGCCGGCAATACCTCTCTGGATCCTGTAGTACTCCAGATTGTCCCTGCCGGACAGATAGGGGTAAAAACTGGGTGTTTCCACAACAGCGCTGGTCCTCTTTCTGGCCCGGTTAAGATCTCTTAGACCGGACGCGCCGAAAAGCTTAAGTTCTCCCTCGGTTGGAAGGGCCTGGCCGGTCACCATCCGCATCAGCGTGGTTTTTCCGGCCCCGTTATTGCCCACCAGACCGTAAATCGCGCCTTTTTCCACCCTGATATCAGCCCTGGAAAGCGCCTCTGCGCTGCCGTACCTCTTCGTCAGCCCGTTTGTCTCCAAAACGTATTCTTTCATATGTTTTCTTGCGGCTGCTCCCTCCCGCGGTCTGCCAATTTAAATCCCGCCGTCAGGCCGCAGCCTGCCCTCCTTTCTTATATCACCAGCTGAAGGCTGATGACCTGCGCACACTTCCGTGTACTTTCTTTTTTTAGCTGTTATCCGCAAAAGCTGATGCCCTTGCCTTATGAGATAAGAATATCAGGCAAATACCAATATGTACTTAAGAAAATTTAAAGAAAGTTTAAAGACAGAGCCTACTGCTCCGCCATCTTAAAGCCAATTCCCCACACTGTTTTTATATATTCCGTGTCTTTATCGATTCTGGCAAGCTTGGCGCGGAGATTGCTGATATGTACATTTACCGTGTTGTCCTCCACATATACCGAATCCTCCCACACCTGCTGGTAGATATTCTCTCTGGTAAATACGGTTTTCGGATGCTTCATCAGCAATGCCAGGATCTGAAATTCTCTCTGTGTGAGGGACAGTGGCCGCCCTTTTAAGCTGGCTTCCATCGACTGTTCGTTTACTTCCAGATCCTTATAGTGCAGTCTGCTGCCCTCTTCCTTGCCCGTAAACTTCATATACCTGCGCAGCTGCGCCTCCACTCTTGCGGCCACTTCGCCAGTTTCGAAGGGTTTCGTGATATAATCATCCGCTCCCAGCTTCAACAGGCTGATCTTGTCTTCCAGAGCCGTTCTGGCCGAAATCACAATCACAGGCATCGTCTTATCCTTTCGTATCTCTGCAATCAGCTCTTCACCTGTGAGGCCGGGCAGCATCAGATCCAGAAGCACCAGCGCATACTCCTCCTGCACCAGGCACATTCTCGCCTCGCTTCCGGAATAGGCGCTGTGGGTCCGGTATCCTTCCCGTTTTAGTATGCGGGCCAGCAGCGCATTGATCTGCACATCATCTTCCACAATCAGTATCTTCTCATCACATTCCATACTCTTCCTCACTTTTCACGTCCGGATCTTCGTTCCTACGCTCTACCGGTTATTATATATGAGCGCAGGTGAGTCCGCAAGCCCTCGCTTCTTTCATACTGTGATTTTCCGGGAGACTGCAGGAGGATTGTTAAAAACGGCCGAACGGTAACGAAATGCAGCAAAAAATACGCAGGATGTATCGTTTGTTGTACTGAATCAACAGAAAAACAGTATTGAAAAAATGGCGGTCAGTCTGTTTCGAAATATAAAGCCCCTGGCAGATTTATTCAGCCCGATGGCAAAAAATAACCAGATAGACGATCACTTTTTCTTTTTTAATGCTCCCATCGCGATTGTAATCTTGGCGAAGGACAGGACAAACGGTATTTAGAGAGGGGATCGGAATGGCAAAAGAATGTGTGGAGACAATACAAAAAATCATCGACGGATTTCGGGAATGCAGAAATGCATTTACCGCCATTGGCGATGAAACAAGGCCTTCTGTTTCCCATCATCTAAAAATTCTGAAAGAATCCGGAATCGTTGCAATGCGGCAGGAAGGCACTAAAAATTTTTGTTATTTGAGCGCGGACAAAACACAGTGGAAAGAAATTGCCAGTTTGACTGATCTTATTTATAAAAGTATTCAGCATATCTGAATTCCATACGCTGCGAGACGTGCTTATAAGGACAGGTGGCGCTGCTCTCTGTATTCGAGAACAGCGCCACAGCTTTTTTATATCATACCCGGCTCCGGATTTCGCTGCTGTATCATTTTTTCAAGTTCCTCCACCGACAGCCCGCTGGCCTGCATCAGCTGGTAGAGCTCTTTCATCTCATTCTCGGCCTTGACCTTCAGTATTTCTTCCCTGTCTTTTTTTAGTGCATCCAGCCTTGCCTGCACTTTGGCAATCTGCTGATCCACTGTCCGGATCTGTTCTTCCAATGACTTTTTCTGTCCCCTGGCCATAGCATCCTCCTGTTTTTTTGAATTGATGTAGTAAATATACTATATTATAGGACGAGCAATGGATTTTTATTCCATTTATTTCTGATTCTTCAGCAAATCATCATACGACGACGCTTCTACGGCCACCACCGCGCTGATTGGAGGTACAGGAATATACAGATCCTGGGTACGCCTTAATTCAGTAAAACCGGCAGTTCTGCCCTCCGCTATGACTACCCAGCGGTCCTTCTCCTCTCCGACCGCCAGACTGGCCGGCTGCCGGCCCGCATTCATCGCGACTGCCAGCTTTCTCCATTCTCCTGCCGCACTGTTGGTCAGAGTAAATGCAAGATGCGTCCCTGTGTCGGCGTGCTCATAATAATGCAGATTTGCAGTCTCTGCGGAAACCGATAGGCCGTCCCGCAGGTATTCCGTGTAAAATCCGTGAAATGCCCTGCGTATGGCGAGCAGCGTTTTATAGTATTTTGCGACCTCATGATAGGCCTCCAGCCGCCTCCAATCCAGACGGTTGATCTCATCCGGTAGATTATAGCTGTTGGACTGTCCGCGCTTAGTTCTGGCGAATTCCTGTCCTGCCTGCAAAAATAAGGTGCCGTGGGAAAACAGAAGCACGGCCGCTGCCATACAGTATTCGGATATCAAATCCTCATCCTTTGTGTCAAAATCCGCATTTTCTCCCTTTCCGTCCGCCTCTCCCACCAGTTTATCCCACAGCGTCAGGTTGTCGTGAGATGCGAGATAGGTGACCACCTTCTTTGAGGAATCGGCCCATCTCGGCCCCCACTGTCCGCCCTCATCCCCCACCGATGCCTCCATGCCCCCGACCAGCATTTCTGTGACGCCGCGACCGTTTACAAATCCCCGGCTGCCGTCAAATTCATGCCGTCCTGCCACGGCATCCCTTATGGCATCATTAAACATGGCAATTTCTGTTAAACGAGCAATATTGTGTTTGCCGGCCGCTTCGGATTCCGGAATGCCCGGCGCTCCTCCCGCCCATCCTTCGCCATATAACAGGATCCCCGGCCGAATCGCATCCATGCGCGCTCTGATCCGGTTCATCGTCTCCACATCGTGCAGCTTCATCAAATCAAACCGGAATCCGTCGATATGGTACTGCTTTGCCCAATAGGCCAGGGAGTCCAGCATATATCGTCTGAACATCGGCCGTTCGCTGGCCGTTTCGTTGCCGCATCCGCTGCCGTTGGAGTACCTTCCCGAAGGCTTGCGGTCCGGGCCCGTCTTGCGGAAATAATAATCCGGCACGCATTTCTGAAAGCAGGAATTATCCGCATCATAGACATGATTGTATACCACATCCATCACCACGGACAGGCCCGCCCGGTGCATCGCCGCCACCATCTGCTTAAATTCCCGTATCCTGACGCTCCCGTCAAAGGGGTCCGTGGAATAAGACCCCTCAGGCACATTAAAGTTCTGCGGATCATACCCCCAATTATATGCGCTGTGCCCGCCGTTTTTTGATGCCGCCTCATCTACGGACGCGAAATCAAACACCGGCTGCAGATGGACGTGGGTCACGCCCAGTTCACGGATATGGCGAAGCCCCGAAGGAGTCTTTCCCAGCCCGTCCACCGTCGTATCCTCCTCCGTAAAGGCCAGGTATCTGCCGCGTTTATCCTCGCTTATGCCGGAGGACGGATCGACGGAAAAATCGCGCACATGTACTTCCCAAATCACCGGATCCAAACAGGGAGCAGGGCTTTTATCGTCCTCCCAGCCCTGCGGGTCCGTCCGTTTCAAGTCGACCACCATGCTTCGGTTCCCGTTTACGCCTGCGGCGCGGGCGTAAGGATCCGCAGTTTCCCGCTCTCCCCAGGCATTTATGATGCTGTATGTATAATAGATTCCATGGAGATCCCCATACACCCTAAGAAACCAGACACCTCTGTCTTTTTTCTGCATTTCCATCCGGGCAGGCGGCAAATTGCCCTTTTCACCGCCGTCTTTATACAGGTTCAGGATGACTTTCCCGGCGACCGGGGACCACAGCGCAAAATCCGTATGCCATCCGCTGTACTCCGCTCCCAGCATGCCCTCATAGGTAAAGCTATCGACAAATTCATCCGTCTGATAAAACCATGTGAGGTCTATGGGACATACGGCTTCTTCCCATCTTATACGGTATGCCGCAGAAGCAATCTCTTTAACACTCACAGCATCTGCCAGCTGAATCCTGCAGCCGTCCTCACCGCAGAGGAACCGGCCGTCCAGGCGTACTTTCCTTTCCCCCTGCCAGGATTCCCGATACACATCGGGGACCGAATCGCGAAAGTCACCCTGCGCCTCAATACAAACGGTTCGTTCATCTTCATAGTAAGCTCTGCACACCCTTCGCTCACCGTTCACACACTTTATGCCTCCCAGAATCCTTTACTATTATCTATGAACAATTCTGTCACGGTATGCTACTGAATGCCCTGCCGCCGTAATCCTCATTACTGTCTGTTCACGGCTGCCGATAAAGCAGCGTAAGACAGGCCATATTCTGGCCTGTCTTACGCTGGAATTTTACAGCTGCCGTAAACGGAACAAATCCGCTTTTGTCGCGCATACATTTCCGAATTTTATATCTGTCAGTCCTCAAAAGGGGAGAGTTCCAGACGGATGAAATATCCCTGGTCATGGCTGCAGACAGGGCACTGCTTGGGAGCCTGTGTGCCTGTATATACATATCCGCAGTTTAAACAGATCCAGCCGGTCTCCACATTGGATACAAACAGTTTGTTCTGCTCCAGCAGATCTGCAAATCTGCCGAAACGGTCGCCATGGACTTTCTCAATGCCTGCAATCATATGGAAGGAGGCCGCAATCTTTGGGAATCCCTCTTCCTGCGCTTTATCCCCGAAATCCTTATAGACGGGATCATGTTCTTCGTACTCGTTATGCTGGGCATAGCGCAGCAGCTGTGTCACATTATCCGCGATATCCACCGGATATCCTCCGTCAATCATGATGGTCTCTCCCGCCATCTCTTTCAGATGATTGTAGAAAATCTCCGCATGCTCCTTCTCCTGGCCGGCCGTATACTTAAATACCTGCTCGATCACATACAGCTTTTCCTTTTTGGCCTGGGATGCTGCAAATGTATAGCGGTTACGGGCCTGGCTCTCGCCTGCGAATGCCCTCATCAGGTTTGTCTTTGTCTCGCTGTTTTTAAAATCCATTTCATGCCTCCTGTTCTGTCTCTGAACTATCTTTATCCTTACCATTTTTTACAGCGGCTATTCAGTATTTCCCGACAATTTTTCATACAGCTGACATATTTCTTAGACGTTTCTTTCAATATGCTCCGGCAGCTTTACATGGGATGAAATCTATAGTATTATTACACCAATCAAAGACAAATAGAAGCACACAAAAAAGTGTACACGGTCATCAACCTGAGGTTGGTGATATAAAAAAAGGAGGCGGTTCTATGATATGTCCCAAATGCGGCAGCAATAATGTCCTTTCCAAGGCTGTTTCAGAAACCACAACGGAAGGAAAAACCAAGGGCTTCGGCTGCATAAAAGCCTGTCTTGGATATCTGATCTTCAGTATTCCCGGCATCCTGTGCGGACTTTGCGGTATGGGCAAGGGAAGGACAAGAACAACCACTACCACAAAGGTAGTCAATATCTGTCAGAATTGCGGACATCATTTTTAGAATGTCAGGAGGGTGTGCAGGATGAATGAACGGCTGGCCGCAGTTATCACCGCTTTTAAACGCAGTTTCCTGCAAAAGCTGCTGGAATCCGTCCGGATACTCGGCAACCACAGCGGATGCCATCAGATGCCGGAACGCAGCTTTTTCTATCATGGCAAGCAGTTTCCGGTCTGTGCGCGGTGCACCGGAGTCACCCTGGGGCAGGCCGGCGCACTCCTGGCCGCCGCGTTTAAAATCCCGGTTTCGTTCGGGCTTTCCGTATTTCTCTTAGCAGTCATGGGCGCCGACTGGTGTCTGCAGGCGTTTCGGATCCGTGAATCCACAAACCCCCGCAGATTCATCACCGGTATCTGCGGGGGCTTCGGTTTGTTTTCACTCTATCGGATTGCTGCGGCTAAAGCGCTCGCTTTTCTCCGCAGCTTATGAAACCGCTATCTGTCTGAATTGACCGTCAAACGGGTTTTCTGCATGGAAAGCAGAGAATCCCGGATCTGTTCGTAGCAATCCGCTCTGCCATAAGCTTTCAGTACGAGGCGGTCGAAGCGCTCCCGCACCGGATCGTTCAGCTCCTCTGCAGCATCCATCACCCCTCTTTTCTCCACCTCTTCAAAGGCAGCCAGGATCTCCTCCTTCTGTCCCTCATCCAAAAGATCCGGATCCAGCATATAGATTCTGCGGAAATTGGAGCTGCTGGCATCCAGCACGCCCAGGCCTCTGCCAAATCCCACCGCCTCTATGGCAAACATCCCATAAACCGTATTCAGCAGGGCATGTATCCACCGAAGTTCACTTAAATCCCTTTTCATCAGCAGCCTCGTAAAGCGCTGGTCCACAAAGGAGGGTTCCTCAAACCGCGCCACAAACAGACGTTTATTGGGATTTAAAGCCGTAACCATATCCGCCTTAGCCCCGCTGTCCATCTCATACCACAGGGCATTGGGTTTTTTAAGCGCCTGGGGCGTGGGTACCCCCACCTCGTTGGTGGTGTTCTCAAACTTCTTGATCCACATCAGCGCGCCCAGATCTCCTCTTTTTTCCAATTCTTCTTCAGACCGGCAGCAGCAGAAGGCCTGGCGGTCCGGCAGGGCTATATAATTTTTCAGATTGCGCGGAGACTTTAAAACCGGCCGGATGTATTCCGGTTCAATGGTATGCCCCTCTTCCGGATAAAACAGCTCATTTTTTCCGCGCCGCTCTCCCCGTTTCACCTCCATCACATCGGTGACAGGTACCAAAACCGCCTTCATCTTCTCCAGCCACCCGATGCCATGAAACAGCGCATTCTGTGATATGCCCATGGAGACGGTCTGACGGATCTCCTCCAAGCGCCATCCCTTCAGCCGAAGCTTTTCATCATCCGTTTCCTGCCTTAAGACGATCTTTGCAATCAGCTCCTGTGCTGTCTCTGCTTTACACTGTGGGCTGCAGATATCCTCCCGAAGGAGACAGAAATCCACCTTCTCCTCAGGATCCGGCTCTCCCGGAGCCTTCTTTTCCATCACCAGCACAGTGGTTACCACATCGGCATTGTGAAACCAGCGCCCGCTGCCGCTAAGCACCACGCTGCGGATATGATAGTAAAAGGTCAGGGCTTCAAAAAATCGGATGCCCGAAGCGGTCCCCAGCCAGGAATTGGACAAGACCACTCCCAGCCTTCCGCCCTCCTTTAACAGCCGGTGCAGGGCAAAGGGAATATACGTGTAGAGATCACCTTTTTCATTCAGCGTGACGCCGGAGACAGCTTTTACCTCGCTCACAACAGATTTTCTGTTTTGCCTCTCCTCCGCATCCACCGTATTGGCGGATACAAACGGCAGATTGGAAACGACCGCATCCAGCGCAGGCAGGCGGACAGAAAGATCGCTGCCGTCCATAGGATTTTTAATCAGGATCTCCTCCCCCGTCCTTAAGTCAAATACATTCTTCCGGAACAGCCGGATCGGTATATTGATGGCTCTGATATCGGTAAGACCGATATTGGAAATCTGCAGGGGATAAGAATCCTTATCGGAAATCCAGGTTGTCCCATAGGCGGCGGCAGCATCCATTCCGCGCCTCTGCTTCTGGTTTAGCAGCGCACGCGCGATGGTGCCGGTACCGGAGCAGGTATCCATGCAGTGGCCGGTCCAGTCCTCCACCGATATCTGACACAGAAACTCAGCCAGCGGCGGCGGCGTGGTAAACTGCCCCCGAATCTCTCTGCGTGACATCAGCACCGTATCCTCCAGCACATGCTGCAGATCGGCCTGTTCGATCCCATCGATGCCGTTGCCGGTCAGAAAGCTGTTTAACTCCAGCAGATCCTGCCATGCCTCCTCCGGCAGCATCCCATCATAGGGAATGGAGTGGAACACATTGCAGAAATCGCCCCGGGCCATGATATCCTCAAACACTTCATTGGCCATGGCCGGCGTGCAGCCTTCCGTAATTTCCTCAACCCTTCTGGCGCAGTTGTGGTATTTCTTAATAATATGGGCAAAGAGGATGCGGTTGTTCCAGCTAAGCAGCACCGTCTTCGCATAGGCGGAATACATATCGCTCTCCTCTTTCATATATTCCAGCTTCACCGAGCTCCACCAGCTCTTAAGCCACTGTTCCATCCGCATGCTGCAGAGGCTTCCCCGCTCCAATGCCCGGGCCGTCATCTCCCGGTTGCGTTCGATCAGGCCGGCGAGCAGCCGGTCGGTAAGGGAGGACAATAAAGACGCCGTACGGATCCTGCCGGTGGCAAAGTATTCGTTGATCTCCAGTATCACCTCGCGGATGACACGCATCCATTCCGCCTTATGAATACCGATCTGTGACCGGTCCCGGATATGGGAGGTTTCGGTCCAGGAACGGACCCGTTCAAAGCTTCCGTTTTCTCCCTTAACATAAAAATCTCCCTGGGTGAAATTCCAGAGAAAAAAGCTGTTCAGATTCAGCGCTTCCGCCTTTCTTTTGGCGTCATTTATAAATACCGTATCGGTAATGGGGGTATCCGGGCACTTCAGTTCCCATCCCTGCAGGATCTGGGTCTGTCCCTCATCCGCATACAGCAGCACATCCGGAAACATGCTGGTGCGGTTGACGGACAGGGTGCTCTCCCCGCCCGCCCGCTTCACCTTAAGATCCAGGCCGTTTAACATCAGATTGATCTCACTGATCAGCTCAATGGCCCAGCTGCGTTCATTTCTCCTGACGATGGTGGGCATCCGCTTCGCTCCTTTCCGAATCACTGCTTCTTTTGTGATCTTCGGCTTCCCCGCGCCGAATCGGCGGCCGCTTCAAATTCCGCGATCAGATTTTCCTTCGCCACATGTCTTTTCGTCTTTTTATCCAGTGACAGATACGCCTGATTCAGGCGTTCACGCGCCACCTGTATGTAGTCGATCTCTTCGCGCTTAAAAAGCGCCACATTTTCATTTTTCTCAATACCGATGAAATTACGGCCTTCCATCAGTGCAGCCACGAGAAAGGAACCGCTGCCAAAGGTATTGTCCAGCACGATATCCCCGGGGTTCGTATAGGTGCGCACCATGTAGCGGCCAAGTTCCACCGGTTTTTGTGTCGGATGAAGCACAGGCCCCTCGCACTCCGCGGTCTTTACATAGATGATGTCCGTGGGGTATCTCTCCCCTTCGCTGGATACGCGGGCAGGGGAAAAATCCCCGTAATTGCCGCAGAGCTGGTCCTTGCGCACGCCCTTGTCATAAGGCTCGCCCTGGGTCATCTGCGGATGGTAGACCGGCTGCCTCTTATAGAAAACGCAGATATCCTCATGCTTTCTAAGAGGCTGCTTCTTTGCATTCAGAAAATTGGTGGGCTTGGACTTCTCCCACACCCATTTATACTTATACAGCTTCGGCTGGCTTAACATCAGCCTGGCCGTAAAAATCCCGTTGGAGGTCAGTACAATCGCTCCGTTCGGCTTGATGATCCTGGTATATTCCTTCCACAGGGCCTCCAGCGGAATATAACAGTCCCACTGATTCTGAGTCATGCCGTAGGGAAGATCGCAGAGGATCATATCCACCGCGCCGTCCGGAATCAGCTTCATATATTCCAGGCAGTCGCCTTCAAATAATTTATTTATAATATCTTTCAGTTCTTCCTTGGGGAGTGCTGACATGTGGGGTGCCTCTTTCTCATGTAATATGCGCAATTAATGTCTGGCGACACTATATCATGTCAGCAAGCTGACATGCCCCTCCGGGGGATGCGCATGATTTTCAATGGCAATTGTCTGCTTTCGCAGACGAACATCAGCGCGATATAATGTCTGCCGACATTATATCATACAACCGCTGCGAACACAAGTTCACAAATCCGTCGGCACCTGCGAAAATCATGAACGGTTACTGTCCGAGGCTGCCCCACTTGCCGTTTAAGCAGCATATAACTAATGAAACATTTCTTTTATAACATCATAAGCTATTTTGGGACGGCGGTATTCGTCAACAATCCCCTTATTATTGTGACATCTCGCTCTTGTCGCATACCAGATGCTCTCTTCGGTTATACGGCAGTCCGCGAACTGCCAAATGAATACACCGGATATATTTTCATCATTCATATACACTTCGAGATCGTTGCGGATGATATCCGCCTGGCCTTCCTCGCTCCACTTACAGCGGGAGCGGTCACGATACCCATAGACTGCCGCCGCCCCGAATTCACTTACAATAATGGGCTTGTTCTCACCGCCGGATTTTTTTATCCAGTCAATTTCCCGGTCTTTTCTTTCATCATATGGACATTCCTCATACCAGCCGGTGTACTGATTAAAAGATACGATATCCGGCAAATCAAGGCATATATCTTTAAAATGCTGACAAGTTGCGGAGGTAGTCGGGCGCGATTTGTCCATACTCTTTATCTGTTCATATTGCTTTTTGTATTTTTCCCTTCCTTCCTCTGTATGGCTCGCACATTCGTTCAGAATGCCCCATATAATAATCGAAGGGTGATTATAGTGATTGCCGATCATTTCCCTTATGCAGTTTTCGCATTGCTGATCGAAATTGGGATTGTTCATGCCATCTATTCCAAGGCCCCGGGCATGATTTTCTTCCCATACCATAATGCCCCGTTCATCGCACATGTCAAGAAACAGCTCATCATTGGGATAATGGCAGGTGCGCAGCGCATTCGCTCCCATGTCCTGCATCAGATCCATATCCCGCACCATCAGCTGGAACGGGACAGCGCATCCTAAGGAGGCGTAATCCTCATGACGGTTGAAGCCTTTCAGGAAAATCTCTCTGCCGTTCAGCTTTATTTTTGTCCCGCATATCTCGACGGTTCTAAAACCCACACGGTCTATCAAATCGTCCACTTCTTCGCCGTCAATATATAAAACGGCATTCAGCATATACAGGTTCGGTTCCTCATGTGACCACGGCTTCACGCTGTCAAACGTCTGCTCCAGCACCGCGGTTTTAGTGCTTTGGGCGTCAATTTCAATACTGTGAGAAGCGGTTATACCGGCCACCGTGATCTTTAATTCTGCGGCTGCTTTTTCATTTAATAAATTTGATACTTCCACCTCTATTTTCGCCATCCATACACCGTTTTTTATAAACGGTGTAAAATGTACATTTTCTATATAAACACTTGAAATGCGTTCCATCGCAACGCTTCTTATTATACCGCCGTATGTATAATAATCGTTGGGAACATGGAGCGCGGAATGCACACCGAAGGTGTTGTCCGCTTCGACACGTATATGATGTTCACCCGCCGCCGCGTTTTTTACAACTGCAGAAAAAGGCGTGAACGCGTTATAGTGATGCGCAATTTTTTCACCGTCAAAATAAACGTCTGCCGTATGGCTGACTCCCTTAAATACCAGTCTAACCGCTCCCGATTTTGCTATATATACATCCTTTGTATATACACCGTTTCCACGATATTTTACAAAATCCGGGTGCTGCTCCCAGCAGCCGGGGACCGGCATCCTGTATGTCTGATTAGATCCGTTCATTTTAAAATCCCACATCCCGTCAAGCTCTGTGCATTCCCTGATATAGTGCTGCCTGAATAGTCTTAACATGTTCTTCTCTCCTTTTCGCTCTCGCGTTTCTGGTTATTTATATACAGTATACTATCAGCCTTATCCGCAAAAACAATGTCGCAAATTACTAAATCTTTATCAAAAAGTAATGATATTATTGATAAGTGGAAAGAGCGGTATTATAATACAGGATGAGGAGTGATACTGATGTTTAAGCTTGATATACTGAACGATTTACAGCAGAATGTGAAAATAGGAATGAAACAGAATATGTATGTGACGCACGGCGATGCGTGGTTTGAAGAAAAAACAAAGACCGAATACACAATATGGAGTATTGCACGCGGAAACATTTACATAAAAATAGCAGAAAAAGAATATGCTGCGTCTGCAGGAGACGCAGTGCTGTTTTGTCCCGGCATCAGATACATTGCACACAGCGATGAAAACGGATGCGAGTTTCTTTTTCAGCAATTTTCACTTGAACTCGGTAATGATATAAATCTTCTGGCGGAATTCAACCTTGCAGGGATCGTAAGGGGAAATCATATAATCGCTGACCATCTCAACTATTACAGCAAAGCGAAAAATTTAAAATACATTATTTTAGAAAATTCTCTCGGAGTGTATGCGGAATTTTTCTGCTATATATCAAAAATCATAGAACTGATCGATAACGGCAGGAATGAGCCGTTTTTTGAAGATGCGGCTCATTCTCTGCGCTCTGATTTCTGGAAAGCTATTTCCTATATAAGTGAACATTTCTCCGATCACATTTCTATAAAAGAAATAGCTCAAAATGCGGGGTTTAGCGAAAAATATTTTATACAGCAGTTCAAACGCACGCTTGGGTTACCTCCCAAGCAGTATTTCGTTCAATGCCGTATGCGTTATGCGGCTCACAGGCTCCTGCACTCGAATGATAAAATTCAGGAAATTGCAGAATATCTCGGATATGCGGATATCTATTCCTTCTCCAAAGCATTTAAAAAATATTATGACGAGTCTCCGACAGAGTTTCGAAAAAATTACATATATTGACGCTATTTCAATGCCAGCGCCGCCTCCGCCTCCGCCAATGTCTCCAGCTGGAAAGGATATCTTCCCAGATCCTGATCCAGGGTTTTTCCCTTGTAATAGCCGTCATAATCAAGGACGGTTTCTATCCTGCCGTCCACCTCTTCCGAATAAAAATAGTTCTTATTATGAGAATACCGGCTGATTCTGCGTTCAAATACCAGCCACTGCTTCAGCACGGCCTTCGTATAATAGCGGGCGAAGCGGCAGCAGTCCTCCGGCTCCATCTCCTCCCGGTAGGTCCTTCCCGCCACGCTCACCACAGCATACCTGCCATAGCGCAGGGCATTGCCGTAGGTGGCGGCGCCATAGCGGTTGTTGATTAAATTCCGGTACTTCTTTTCCAGCTCCGTCAGGTACTGGTGGCAGAAATATCCGTACATATATCCGCGGTAGGACAGATCCTCCGTCATGAGCTCATGGAAGCTTTCGGTCCGAAACAGCACATCATCGCCGGTACGCCTGGCTTTGGACGCCTCGTTGTGCATACAGGCCGCCACTCGCAGAAAGACGGAGCGGTCCACCATATTATCTTCGCTGATATAGTTTCTAGTTAATCCGTCATAAAATTCACCGCGTTTGCGGTCATAGAAATAGCCGAAATCCTCATAGATCTTCTGCTGATAATAGATCTGCACCCTCTCGTTGGACCTGCGGTCCGCCTCATGCACCTGGGACTGTTCATTGGTTGCCCGGGACAGCTCTTCAATCAGGTGCAGCCTGGCATCCTCGTCCCGCTGCCCGTCAAACAGCGTGATCACCTTAACCAGCACCTCTTTGCCCTCAAAGAGCTCCGGTTCCTCCAGATGCTCCCGATAGATCTGCGAAAGCGTAAAGGCCGTCTGGCCGCCGTTAATGATCTGCGGATTGGTGATAATCAGCTGAGCGGTATCTTTCATACCGATCTGCGCGTTGCAATGGGTATCATCGGAAAGGATGGTGATGCCATTGTTATACAGCGCAATCTCGTTTGTCTTCTTTTCCACCACGGTCCTCTGGATCTTGGGATTTATGTTATTATCCTCCAGGCCTAAAAAGCACCTCGGGTTGTATTTCAGGATCGAATTTTTGTATTTGTACATTATCTTCGCGATTTCCAGTATCGGTACAAAAACCACAGTGATCTTGCAGCCGGTGTATTCCGTCTCCACACTGTAGCCGATCCTGCCGTCATTGCCCTCTTTATTAGCCAGAGACAGATTAATCCGGATCTCATCCGCCTGGAAACAGCATCCTGCAACCACCGGAAAAACCAGATCGGTATAGCATTTTTCAAAATCAAAGACTTCTGTCGGATATCCTCCGGTAAGCCGCCGCAGCTCAAAATCCCGGTATCTCTTAAGATTGGCCAGAAGTACCACGCAGTAGCTGTATCTGCCGACATCTTCCAGCCCTCGGATGTTCTTCTGCATGTTCAGTATTTTATCGTTATAAGTGATCCCGTTTTCATCCACAGTCTCACCGTGCAGTATCCGCCAGGTATCCATGCAGAGGATTTCATCTGAGCTTATCTCCTTAGTTTCGAAATTCGTGCGGTTGGTACGGAATTTGGACTGGATAAATATGATCTGTTTTTGCTCTCTGTTTATGTAATAGGCGTCGATTCCCCCATCTCCGGCATCGTCCGTGATATAATTCTCCCGCTCGTTAAATTCACCCAGCCCATAGCGCACCTTTAAAAACAGATGGATAAAGGTTCTGGATCTGGCATTATCCAGCTTTTCATGCTCATCCGGCGCCGGATAATATCTGCGATAGGCCGCAGGCGCCTCATTGCGAAGCTCGTCCAGAATATTCACCAGAATCTCATATTGATTCATACCGTACCTCCTTGCAGTCACAGGCTGATGCCGCCATCCCGCGCGCATTTTTATGTTCTTCTTTAGTACTTCCTCAGGTGTTTATTTTATCAGCAACAGCTGTCAAATTCCGTTTAATGACATTATACCAGCTATTTTCCAATTATTGAAGCGTATTCTGACGAAGAGTAACGCTTCTGTACGCTTCTATGTAAAGCGTCACAATCTTTCGATTCCCATATAGCCAATCCGCCGGAAAAGGTGTATACTCCTCTTATCAGCATGCAATTGCCAAGGAGGATTTATGGAAAGCGATTCTTATGTAATTGGGATCGATGTGGGCGGAACAAATATCCGCATCGGCGCAGTGGGTTCAGATCATTCCATCAGCATATCGGAAATCATCAAAAAGGAAAAGGTGCTCACCTCTTCCGATACCGTATATCAGCTGGCGGAATTTGCACAGGAATTCATACGCGGCAAATGTGCGGGGATGAAGATTTCCGCCATTGTGATCGGAGTGCCGGCAGCGGTAAACAGGCAGAAGACCACGGTGTTAAACGCACCGAACCTGCGCGGATTTAACGGTGTCAATGTGGTGGAAATCTTCCGGCAGTACTTCGAGTGTCCTGTTTATGTGGAAAAAGATGTTAATCTGCTGCTGCGCAAGGACATCCAGTTTCTAAATCTTAATTTAAAACAGGAGCAGGTCATAGTCGGCTGTTATATCGGCACCGGCATCGGGAATGCCGTGGTGATCAACGGTTCTTTTTTAACGGGCAAAAACGGCGTGGCCTGTGAGCTCGCCCATGTTCCGGTCATGGAAAAAAATGACCCCTGCCCCTGCGGAAATTTCGGCTGTCTGGACAATTATGTCTCCGGACGCAGGCTGAAAAGACTGCAGGAAACTTATTTCCCCGACACTCATATCAGCGATGTCTTTGTCTGCCACCGCCAGGAACCCCTGATCATCAAGTATGTGGAACGGCTGGCAGTAGCGATCTCCACAGAGGTCAACCTGTTTGATCCGGACTGTCTGATACTAGGGGGCGGTGTCATACATATGCATGATTTTCCCAGAAGGGATCTGGAGATGCGCATCCGCAGCCATTCCCGCAAGCCCTATCCGGCCGAGAATCTCAAAATCTACTATTCCAGCAACACCTCCATCGGCGGATTGATCGGCGCCCGTCTCTATGTGGATACTCTCATGTCCAGGGCGGTCGCCACGCCGGACGGCATTATCGCCGCAGCGTACGATCAATAACAGTATCTGCGCGTGCTGCCTTGCTGATAAACAGCGGATCATACTATATACAACAGGAGGTACTAACTATGTCCAATAATCCCTATGCACCGATTCTGCATACCGGTTATGCCAATACGTATTCGGAGGAAACCGTTGAGAAATTCACTGATTGGTGCGCTAAACAGGGTTTTTCCGGATTTTCCATGGAAGGAAAGAGCAAAGCACCTACGGATGAAATCGATCAGTGGATCGAGACCTATCTAACCAGCACCGCCTATGGGGTAAAACATGCCGCCGAGCACGGGCTGGATGCCTGGCTCTTTGACGAATGGGGCTATCCCACCGGCACGGCCGCGGGCAAGACGATGAAAGATCATCCGGAATTCCAGTCCAAAACCCTGCATTTAAGCATGGATCTGGTGCTGCAGCCAGGGCAGACAATCGCCCTTCCGGTGCCGGAACATTTTCTGGCTGCCGCAGTCTGGCCGACCGGCCGTTTCGGTCCCGCCATGCCTTTACCCGGCACGGCATCCGAACAGCTGCTCCCTGAAAACGGGCAGATCACCCATACGGCTAAGGCCGTAGAACGCCTGGCCGTAGTGACCTGGGAATTTGTCAGCACAAGAACCATCGGTATCTTTAAAAACGATCCGACCAAGCCGGAATACGGCACGCTGGATCTTTTGAGCCGGGAGGCGGTGGCATTTTTCCTGACACAGATGCACGAACGCTATGTACAGCCCTATGAAGGGCATTGGGGAGGCTCCTTTAAGGGATTTTTCTACGATGAACCCTTCCTGTCCTATCCCGTTCCCTATACTTTTGATATCCTGGATGAATTTAAAAATAAAATGGGCTATGACCTTACGCCGTTTCTGCCGGAGATGATGTGCTCCATCGGCACCATGCGCGCGGACCGGATTCACCTGTCGGACTACCGCTATGTCTGCACGAAACGGATGGCGGAAGCCTTCATCGGACAGATGGCGGATTGGTGTCACAGCCATGGAGTGGAGCTGGTGGGCCATCAGGATCTGGATCATTCCGCCAGAGGGTTAAATACAAACAGCGGCAATTACTTCCACAACTCCGCCTACAGCGATGCGCCGGGCGTGGACTATATCTGGAATCAGATTCACTGCGGAGATTTCTGCGATTATCCCCGTTTTGCCGGTTCCGCCAGAAGGCTTTTGGGCAAGCAGCACGCCATCAGTGAATCCTTCGCCGCCACCGGACGTTCCCTCTATCCGGATCAGATGCGCTATGCCATGGAGCACCAGGCGCTGCGCGGCATCGACCGCTTTTACCTGATGATCGTTGATCCGGACCCCCACGAGGGCGGTTTCTTCGGCCCCTTAAGCCAGGGACATCCGCAGAGCGAGCTCTTTGGGAAAATGTTAAATCATCGCATCGCGGTGACGAACCGCATGCTGAATGAAGCAAACCCCTGTGCGGAAACGGCCGTATATCTGCCGATGCAGGACATCTATCTGCAGAATCTGCTGCTGACAGACCCGGCCTCCACCAGCCTGTACCCTCACATCTGGGACAGGGTTGACGCCATCGCTAAAGCGCTCTGCTACTCACAGTGTGATTATGATTACATCTGGGACGATGCGGTGCTTGAGCTGCCGCTTGAGAACGGGGCCTTTGTCACCCCGAAAGGCCAGAGAATCCGCACGCTGCTGATCAGCCAGGGCACGAATCTGTCCGAACCGATCTCAAACAGGCTGAACGAATTTCTCGCTCAGGGCGGAAAGATTTTAAGTGTAGGAGGACAGATCGCAGCGCTGGCAGGTAAGCTTCCGCTCTATGCCACTGCGAAAGACGCCGCTGCCGCGGTGCCGCACAGGATCACCGCTGAAAATGAATGCGCCGTCAGCCTGACACACAGGAAATCCGATGACCGGGAGTATTTCTTCCTGTTGAACGAAGATAAGGACAGCTGCCAGACCGTTTTTCATTTTCCTGAAGAGGGCAACTTGTCCGAGTTTGATTTTGAATCAGAAGAATTCAGAGCTGTGGAAGGACATCATCCCATGCTCTCTTTCACTCCCATGCAGCTGCGTATCTTCAGCATCACAGCCCGGAAAGAAATGCTTTCCGCTCTGCCGTCCGGCGTCACGGCAGTCAAGCTGACAGATTGGGAGCTGACCCTGTCCGACGGTTCCACCGTAGATGCCGGTGATGTGCTGGGTGACTGGAGAAGATGGGAGGATCCCTGCTACAGCGGTATCCTGACCTACCGCACCGAGTTTCAACTGGATAAAGACTGCCGCATCCGGCTGGATCTGGGAAAGGTGTGTTATGCCGCCAGAATCCGTGTGGACGGCGCTGAATATCCGGTGCCGTTTGCTCCGTTTACCAAGGTTCTTGAGCTTGCCGCAGGCGGCCACAGCCTGGAGGTGGATGTGCTCAATACAGGCGCCAACGATCTGATCGGCACCCCCGAGCGGGAGCTGGTAAAGGGCGCGGATTCCCGCGCATCCATGTATGAGCATGACCGTTTCCGTCTGGAAAGCGGGCTGTTTGGCCCGGTTACTTATACGGTTATCTAACAAGAAAGAATCCCGCGAGCGGGATTCTCCGCCTGCGGCGGGTCGCTTCAGCGACATGATTCCGTTCCGCCGCAGTGCGTTCCTGCCCGGAGGGCTTTTTAATTACATAGGAGAGTTCGGAGAACTTTTCTATGTAATTAAAAAGGGGGCATATCACCAGTGTGATAGCCCCTTCTTCATCTTATTCAATTACAAACTCCTGTCTTCCCATCCCTCCCGGCGCTATTTCGTAGGCGTCAAAAACCACCACAGGCTTTCCTGCCTGATTGATGTAGAATTTTGTTCCCGCATCGATGGTTTGAAAGCCGCCCTCCTTTGGGTCAAAATACTGGAGGCTTGGATCGGACTTAAGTCTTGACTCCATCTGCCTTACTATGCTCCGGTTGGCGATATCCACATAATCAGCTCCTAACAGGTCATAAAGAGTCAGCACTCTGCCGCTTTTAAGATCCAGGTTATAATAATAGGCCACGGCATTGGCCGAAGTCCAGTTTTCCGTTCCGTAGAGCACGAAAGACGTCATATCCTCCCGCTGGCATTTCACCTCATAATCCACAGCGATGGCCAGCTGATGCCTCGCAAATTCTTCCTCCGTGCCTCCGGTAGCAAGAAACGCTTCCTTATACTCGGAAAGCCTTTGTTTCGCCCCGGCGATATAGGCATCCGACGCGGCCTGTATGGCCTGATTCACCTCTGCCGACAGCGCGGTATCCGCCTGTATAGCCGGTTCCTTCACGGAAATCTCCCTGTCACGGTTTATATCCGTATAGCTGCGGACGGTAAGTACTCTGGCGATATCCCCAAGCACTGGGATACCGTATACTCCCATTGCGAAGGCCTCGCTGGTATTAAGCACCAGTACCAGGCATGCGATGCAGGCCGCCGGTATCAGCATACAGCCGCGGAAAATTCTAAGCTTTCTCTGCTTTTCTTTTATCTTCACTTCTTTTTCTGCCTGTCGGATGGAATGCTCCACCAGCTCTGACAAAGTATCAGGCACCGGAAGTTCAGCATAGATCTTCCTGGCTTCACCCCACTCACTCATGCAAACTCCTCCTCATCCTGTCACCAGCCGCAGGCTGATGACCTGCGCACTTCATTGTGCTTCCTCAAGATAGTTTTTCAGTTTTTTTAATCCGGAATAGAGACGGCTCTTTACGGTATTCAGATTCGTATCTGTGATTTCCGCTATCTCCTTAAGGGTCATCTCCTCATAATAGTGCAGCACAATCACGACCCTGATATTTTCCGGCAGCAGCTCCACCTTTTTATACAGCTCCAGCCCCGGCTCATATGCAGGCTCCTGATAAGAACCCTCTTCCAGGTCCAGAGGCTCATAGAGCACTTCTCTGCCGTTATCTCTGATGTAGGTCAGGCTCTCATTGACCAGCACCCGGTAAAACCAGGTTTTCATATATTCACTTTTTCGGATGGTACGGTACTTTTCCAGTGCGGTACACACCGCGTTCTGAACCACATCCAGCGCCGCTTCCCTGTTTCCTGTATAGCTGTAAGCGAGGCGGTAAAACCGGGACTGGTTCTCTATAATATAAGATACGATTTCTTCGTATAATTGGTTTTTCATTCCGGCAATCTCCTGCTTTTATCTGCCGTTTATGACAGTCTGCACCGCTTTGGGACAGACTGCATCCGCGCTGTGCGCTATTACAGCGCTAATTTAAAGGCCTCTGATATATTAGATCCCTCTGCTCCGGAAAAAGTTTGCGATTTTATAAATTTTCTTTATATTTATTAACCCATGCTTTGCAAAATCTTCAGAATTTAATCAGGATCTTTCATAAAACCGTAAATGAATGGTCACACTTTCAACACACTTTCCAGGTATACTATAGACCATAAAGCAAATGCTTTTTCAAATAAACTTTTTCATACTTCACAAAGGCCAGCGAACACAATCGCCGGCCTCCTCCTTTATTACGTGCCAATCTGTCTGCTTCGTCCTGTCACAGTCCGCACGGGCCATCCATTTCGGTCACCATCAACTTTTCTCCGTGAGGATCCGTTTCTCCGGTCAGATGAAATCCCGCCTGCTCATAGAGGTGCATCGCCCTCCTGTTTTCCTCATAGAGGCTCAAAAATATTTCGTTACGGCCGTATTCCTGACGAATTTTTTCCAGTATCGCGGGCAGAGCCGTCCTGCCATATCCCATTCCCTGATACCTTTCATCGATCATAAAACGGTCCAGCCATACCCGGCCGCCTTCACCTTCCTGCTTCCACAGTCCGTACATGGCAAAACCCACCAGCTGTTCTCCGTCGTAGATCCCCACAGGCCGCCACTGCGGACACTGATCCGCCTCCTCCATGCACTGGGCGGTTGTTTCGATAAATCCGGCCTGAGAAGGCGCAACCGTAAGTGCCTGTACCTGCTGTCTGTTCTGGCTGTTGACGGGGATAAACCTGATCTTCATTCTCTCTCATTGAACTCCTGTTCTATGTATTGTCAGAAAGCGCCTCTGATCAGCCGGCGCTGCAGCGCCAAACCGGACACGGTTTGACGCTGTTATCATATTATACACCAACCGGTGCAATCCCGCAAAACATTAGCGGCTTTTTTATACGCTTCATTTAAACCTGCCGGCTTTTCGGATCCACCGCCTCTTTCCGCACATTATGCTCCTGGTTTTGATTTTCCGGCTTCACTTTCTGCGTGATACTGTTGAATTCTTCCAGGTTCTTTTTCTGCCTGCTTTTTTCCAGCTCTTTTTTATCCATTTTGTCACCTCTTATTATCTGATAAAGTGTTACTATTATGGTTGGAAAAAAGCAAAAAATTATGCAAAAAAAGTTGACAGAAAACGGCCTCTATGGTATAACTATCTGGCAGGCTTAAATCGGCCTGATGATAGGGGTGTAGTTCAGTCGGTAGAACGTTGGTCTCCAAAACCAAATGTCGAGGGTTCGAGTCCTTCCGCCCCTGTTTAAAAGCCTTCAAAACCATTGGTTTTGAAGGCTTTTTTGTACTTTTATGTGCCGGCGGGCAGGCAGAGAGCTGCACCGTCATCTCTGTCCGCGCAGCCCCGCCGCTTCAATCGCGTCCCGGATGGTTCCCACCCCAATCAGGCGTATTCCCTCCGGGCCTTTCAGGCGGGATAAGTTTACCCTCGGCAGGATGCAGGTGTGAAAGCCCAGCTTTAAAGCCTCCGATACCCTTTGATCGGCGGCAGTGACGGCACGCACCTCACCTGACAGCCCGACCTCACCGAATATGATAGTCTTCTCATCAATTTCGCGGTCGTAATAGCTGGATACCAGCGCCAGCATGATGCCCAGATCCAGCGCAGGCTCATTGATCCGCATGCCTCCGGCGATATTCACATAGGCATCGCATTCGGAAAAATGCATCCCCAGCCGCTTCTCCAGCACTGCCAGCAGCAGGTTCAGCCGGTTAAAATCCGTTCCTGCGGCGGTTCTGCGGGGTATGTTGAAATTGGTATGGCATACCAGTGCCTGTATCTCCAAAAGGATCGGTCTGGTTCCTTCCATGGAACAGGCCACCACCGATCCAGAGGCGCCTTCAGGCTTTCCGTTCAGCATATATTCGGAAGGATTTAAGACCTCGGCCAGCCCCTCTTCTCCCATCTCAAATACGCCGATTTCATTGGTGGAGCCGAAACGGTTCTTTACACCTCTAAGAATCCGATAGGATGCGGACCTCTCTCCCTCAAAGTAAAGCACCGTATCCACCATATGCTCCAGCACTCTGGGTCCTGCCACCACGCCTTCCTTGGTCACATGTCCCACGATAAAGATCGAGATGCCGTACCCCTTGGCCAGCTGCAGCAGCACATTGGTGGATTCCCTTACCTGGCTGACACTGCCTGGCGCGCTGCTCACCTCATCCTTATACATGGTCTGTATGGAGTCGATGATCACCACATCCGGCCTGCGCTGCGTGATCACACCGTCGATCACGTCCAGGCTCGTCTCACACAGAAATGTGAGATCGCCGGTAAAGCTCCCCATTCGGTTCGCCCTAAGCTTGATCTGGCGAAGCGATTCCTCTCCCGATATGTACAGCACCTTCTTACCGGCCGCCGCCAGATTTTTGCAGACCTGTAAAAGCAGCGTGGATTTACCGATGCCCGGATCGCCTCCTACCAGCAGCAGGGACCCCGGCACAATGCCGCCGCCCAGCACGCGGTCCAGCTCCCCGAAACCCGTGCCGTAACGGTCCGCATCCCCTGTCTCTATCTCATTGAGTGAAGACGGCACAGAGGCAGGAAGCCCCGGCCGGTTAGCTGACGCACCGGCCTTTGTGCTCTTAGGGGCGGCAGGCTCTTCCGTAAAACTGTTCCAGGCCCTGCACCCGGGACACTGCCCCATCCACTTGGTGGATTCGTACCCGCACTCCTTGCAGTAAAATACCGTATTTTTGCCTTTTGCCATATGAACCTCTTTCCTGACATCTCAAAACAGCTGTGGGGCCGGACAGTCCATGCCATAAAGGCAAAGGAGACCCGGCCCCACATTGTATGCTGTTTCTTATCTTCTATTTCTCCACTGTAACAGCCAGCGCCTGACCGGCGCTTAGTTCTACGCTGAAGGACAGCTTGCCGCTTCGGTTGGTGGTCATCTCCCCCACCTGCTTCCCGTCCACATAGATTTTATAATCTGTGGCTTCTTCCAGTTCCAGCGTAATCTGGGCATCTTCATTGCCTTCTACCTGAAAGGATACTCCGGTCTCAGTTACTGCGAAATTGGTGACTGCGGTACCCGGCACGGATTCGTACACAAACATGCCGTTCTTTTCCAGTCTTGTGCTCTCCTGGAACGTCTTCACGTAATAGATATCCCCCTGATGTTCGAAATCCGGCATCTTCGCCTTGCTCGTAAGCGTATAGTCCCCAAAGCTTAATCTGCCGTCCGCTTCCGCACGCAGTAATTCTTTAATTGCTGGCATTACATTGCCCTCCCTGATCTATTTCTTTGGTTGCATCCGGAACCGGCATGCCGGTTCCGGTTTTTCATGCATATATTATAGTATAGTTCCATGCATTTTTCCAGTACTTGTTTCAATCCATGAGGAATTTTACCTAACGGTTCAGACGGCACTAGAGCGTGTTTTACTGTCAGGCATTTACCGGCTTTGCTGCAGCAAACTTCAGCGCATTCTTTTCCAGCGAAACGGTCACTTTATCTCCGGCCCGGATATTGCCGTCCAGCACCTCTTCCGCCAGCTTATCTTCGATATTGCTCTGAAGTGCCCGGCGCAGCGGTCTGGCTCCGTATTTCTGATCATATCCCTTATCGATCAGCCATGATTTGGCTTTGGGCGTCACATGGAGCGTGATATTCATCTGGCTTTCGATCCTGCGGTTGATGGAAGATAACATGATATCCACAATCTCTTCGATGTTGCTTCTGGTCAGGGCATGGAATACGATGATCTCATCGATCCTGTTTAAAAATTCCGGTTTAAACATGCGCTTAACCTCGTCCATCACATTGTTCTTCATGTTGTCATAGTCGGCCTTTTCATCGTTTGCCACGGTAAAGCCCAGGCGCTTCGGCTCGACGATCCGCTCCGCCCCCGCGTTACTGGTCATGATCAAGACCGTGTTCTTAAAATCGATCTTTCTTCCCTGAGCATCTGTGATATGCCCGTCATCCAGCACCTGAAGCAGGATATTAAACACATCGGGGTGGGCCTTTTCAATCTCGTCAAAAAGGATCACCGAATATGGGTTGCGGCGCACCTTTTCGCTTAACTGACCGCCTTCATCGTATCCCACATATCCGGGCGGCGATCCCACCATCTTGGATACGCTGTGCTTTTCCATATACTCCGACATGTCCACACGGATCAGCGCGTTTTCACTGCCAAACATGGCCTCCGCCAGAGCTTTGGACAGCTCCGTCTTGCCGACTCCGGTAGGTCCCAGAAAGAGGAAGGAACCGATGGGGCGCTTGGGATCCTTCAACCCCACACGGCCTCTGCGGATCGCCTTGGATACGGCCACAACGGCCTCTTCCTGCCCTACCACGCGCTCATGCAGGATGGACTCCAGCTTCTTTAAGCGCTCGGTCTCCCCCTCCTCCAGCTTGCGCACAGGGATCTTGGTCCAGACGGATACCACATCGGCTATCTCATTTTCGGTCACCACCAGCTTTTTGCCTGTTTTCTCTTTCTCCCACTTCGCCAGCAGTTTTTCTTTCTTCTCACGCTTCTTTTCCTGTTTTTTCTTTATCTCTCCGGCTTTTTCATAAGCCTCGCTCTTGATGGCCGCTTCCTTGTCCGCATTCAGCGCCTCAATCTCGGATTCCAGCTGCTTGATCTCCGGCGGCGCCACAAAGGCTGCCAGCCGCACCTTGGAGGATGCCTCATCGATCAGGTCAATGGCCTTATCCGGCAGGAACCGGTCGTTGATATATCTGGCAGAAAGCTTAACCGCCGCCTGCAGCGCTTCGTCCGTAATCGTCACCTGATGGTGTTCCTCATAACGTCCCCTAAGGCCCTTCAGGATTTCAAAGGTCTCCTCCTCGGACGGCTCATCCACCATGACCGGCTGAAAACGCCGCTCCAGGGCCGCATCCTTTTCGATATACTTGCGGTATTCGTCCAGGGTTGTAGCGCCGATCAGCTGTATCTCGCCGCGGGCCAGAGAGGGTTTTAAGATATTGGAGGCGTCGATGGCGCCCTCCGCACCTCCGGCCCCGATAATCGTATGAATCTCATCGATGAATAAGAGCACATCTCCGTCATCCCTCACTTCAGATATGACCTTTTTAATCCTTTCCTCGAACTCTCCTCTGTATTTGGAACCGGCCACCATACCGGACAGGTCCAGGGTCAGCACCCGCTTGTTCTTAACGGTATCAGGCACATTGCCTGTGATGATCTGCTCCGCCAGCCCTTCCGCGATAGCTGTTTTACCGACGCCGGGTTCCCCGATCAGACAGGGGTTGTTTTTCGTCCTTCTGCTTAAGATCTGAATCACCCGCTGGATTTCCTCAGTCCTTCCGATGACAGGATCCAGCTTTCCCTCTCTGGCCTGCTGGGTTAAATCCCTGCTGTAGGAATCCAGAGTGGGCGTCTGGGATTTTCCTCTGGCCCCCTGTCTGGCATTGTTCAACTCCTCTTTATAGGAACTGGTGTCCTCACCGATTGTCACCAGCAGATCCACATAGAGCTTCTGAATGTTGATGCGCATGGTGTTTAACAACCGGGCCGCCACACAGTCCCCGTCCTTTATGATCGCGATCAGAATATGCTCCGTACCGATCAGCTGTGATTTCAGGCGCATAGCCTCGCGGTAGCTGTTCTCCAGAACACGCTTGGCCCTGGGGGTATAGCCTTCCGGTTCCGCTGTCTGGACCTGGTTGACCGGCGCGATCAGCTGCCCCACCAGCTCCACCACCCGTTCCTCTTCCACACCGTGGTTTTGCAGGACGGTGGCGGCCACACTGGTGCCCTCATGAAGGATACCGATCAATATATGCTCTGTGCCCACATAGCCATGTTCAAATTCTCCGGCAACCTCTACCGCCAGATTCAGCACTTCCTTCGCTTTATTGGTAAATCTGTCATATAGCATGATTTTTGTGTTCCTTTCTGTGTTCTATTTATTCCCGTCCAGATCCGGCAGCTGGCTTCTGATGTATTCCGCCCGCAGCACATCCAGCTCTTCCTCTTTCACCGGATGCCCCGCGTTTTCCGCCAGATTGGCCGGCTGTATGCCAAGCATGAGTCCGTAAATATTGACGGGGTTCTGCATATGAATATATCCGTCATTTAAGCCTGCCCTGATCTGCGAGAGATAGGTCATGCCCTCCTTCAGTGACAGCCTGCGCGCGTATTTCAGCACGCCGTAGGACTTGTAAGTTTCATCCTCCCGCTCACCGCGGTGCTCCTTCTGCAGAAGCATGCGCGCCTTGCGTTCCTGCGCGGCGATCTGTCCCGCGATCTGATGGACCGTGGCGATGATATTTTCCTCGCTTAAGCCCAGGGTTTTCTGATTGGATATCTGGTACAGGGCGCCGTAGTTCTCCGTCGGCTCTCCATAGGCGCCTTTGATGGTCAGCCCAATTCTGGTAATTTCCTCCAAGAGCTTTCGAAACTGCCTGCCGCTGGCCGTCACCGGCAGATGCAGGAGCACCGATGCCTTCAGCCCCGTCCCCATAGTGGTGGGAAAGGCGGTCAGATAACCGTACTTGCTGTCAAAGGCATATGCAAACTTCTCATTTACCGCATCGTCCAGATCATTGGCCCTGCTCCACAGCTTCTGCAGAGACAGGCCGCCCATGCTGCACTGTATCCGTATATGGTCATCGCCGCAGATGAGTACACTCTCCGACTCATCGTCAGACATGAAAAGTCCCATCTTTCTTCCGCTTTCCGCCATGGCCGAATTGATTACCCTTCGCTCCCGCAGCACATCCTTTTCCGCTTTCTGCCCCGGAGCCAGGCTCTGATATTTAAGGTTTGGAGCCGCATCCTGTATACCGCCCTTAAGCAGACCGATCAGGCCCTCCCGGTCCGCATCCTTAAGCTGCTCCGGAAACGCATAGCCCTTCACATTGCGGTTCAGCCTGATGCGGCTGGAAATGATCACATCCTGCTGCCGATTCGCATCCTCATACCATTTAAGCATCTGCGTTCATCCTTTCTTTTAATTCCTTAATCTGATCGCGGTACTTGGCTGCCGTCTCATACTCCTCTTCTGCAATCGCTTCCCGAAGTCTTGATTCCAGCAGAGACAGCTCTTCTTCCTGGCTCTTTCGGCCCACATCGGCGCGTTCCTTCTCATCCGTCTCTTCCAGGCCGTACTTCGGCCGTTTTCCCACATGGGTATCGCTGCCCTGCAGCTTTTTAATATTATCACTCATGAGCAGATCAAACATCTGATAGCAGTCGGGACATCCGAACCTGGAGTTTTTTATAAATTCCTCATAAGTGGTTTTACAGGTAGGACAGGAAAGCTGTTCCATCCTGGCCTCATCCTCCATCTTGCTCTCGTCCTCGGTCTGAAGCCCCAGAAGGCCGGAAAGCAGCCTGCCGAGCGGAAACTCCGAATCAAAGATCGCCGCATAGGGGCCTCCCAGCTCCATTTCCCTGGCGCACTGGCTGCACAGATTATGCTCTGAGCGCACGCCGTTAATCACTTCTGTATACCGGATATTCGCTTCCCGCTGTCCGCATCTTTCACACAACATATCGGTATCCTCCCATCTATTCTCCGCAATCCTGGCCCGGAGACATATAATTATTAAACAGATTGTCAATCATCGCATGGACTTCATTTCTGCTGATATTCTTGCAGATTGCCTTTGCCAGCACAACCTCCAGTTCCTTCTGCAGCTCTTCCAGCGCCTGGTATTTATCGCTGTCCACCGCCACAACGGCTCCGCGCCGGCGGTCCAGCTTGACAAAGCCCTCCTGCCGCAGCACGGTATACGCCTTATTCACCGTATGCATATTGATGCCGATATGCTCCGCCAGCTGCCTGACGGAAGGAAGCGCATCCCCCTCCCGGATCGAATCCGTAGCGATTCCCAGTATGATCTGATTGCAGAGCTGCACATACAAAGCCTCATCGCTGTTAAAATCAATCTTTAAAATCACCATGTATCACTCCAATCCTGCCCTACGCCCCGCACCGGCCGCAAGGCTTTTCATACCGTGAGAGACTGCCGGGCGCTCCCATGATATAAAAATTGACAAGTCCGTTAAGTTATATCTGTTATACATATGTTATAACAGATGCACACCGTACTTGTCAATGGTAATTTACACCTGGCCTCCGTCCTTCATCAGGCGCAGCAGGGTGGGGGAAAGGTGGAATTCTTCAGTTAGGTTCAGCACTTCGTCCAGCGCTTCCCGGCGCTTTCTGCTGCTGATATCCGAGCGTATGCCACGGATCAGTATATTCTTAGGGGTATGGGCCATATCGATAAATTCCAGCAGCTGTGTCCGGTAGCCGCTGTACTCCAGCAGGTTGCCCCGGATCGCGTCAGTGAACAGCGCCGCCGCCCGCTCCTTGATGATCCCATAGCGCGTGATGGCTGCGAGGCGTTCGCTCTCTATCTGCCCGTTGCATTCATGCTGGCAGCAGGGTACGGAAAAGATCATTTTCGCATTCCAGCGGATTGCGTGATAGAGCGCGTAGTCCGTGGCCGTATCGCAGGCATGCAGCGTGATCACCATATCCACCGGTTCGTCACACCGATAGCCGCCGATATCCCCAATTTCAAAATTCAGGCCGTCATAATGATACTTCGCTGCGGTCTCGCTGCAGCGGCGGATCACATCCTCTTTTAGATCCAGACCGGTCATGCGGACCTGCATGCCGCGGATCTCTGTGAGGTAATAGTAGAGTATAAAGGTCAGATAGGACTTCCCGCACCCGAAATCGATGACCCTCAACTCCCCGCCTTCCTGCCCTTTCAGCGCATCGTCGACCAGCTCCACAAAGCGGTTGATCTGCCTGTATTTATCATACATGGATTTCACAACGGCCCCTTCTTTTGTGAAAACGCCCATATCCACCAGCGGCGGAATTACCGTACCTTCTTTTAACAGGTAATTTTTCTGACGGTTATGGCTTTCCAAAGACGCTGGCTTTGCGGCGGCCCGTGTCCTGTTCACGAGGGCCCTGCCTTTCTTAGAGATCTTTATCTGATATTCATGGATGTCCGTCCAGGCGTTCATCTGCATGTAGCGGTCCTTCAGTTGGCCTGTCAGATAGCCCGGCAGTTCCTGCGCGCTTAAATTCAGATGGAATACCTGCTTCTGCGTATACTGTTCCGCCTGGTAATATTCTTTTTTGCGGCTTACCACAATCCGGCGGTAGGGCTCTGCCTGACTGCGTGGGCCGCTCAAAATATAGCGGTAAGCGCCTGCCTCTATTATCTTATTCACTTCTGACTCGAAATCTTCCATCTCTTTCCTTCCCTGTACAGGCCTTGACCGCCCATTATCCTACAGATCAAATAATTCGATATCGCTGTCCTGACCGTCCGTTTCTTCCTTACCGGCCGCGTCTTCTTCAGGCCTCGGAGTCTCCTGCTCTTCTTCCTCAAGATCGATGAGCTCCAGATCCAATAGTTCTATGTCATCCGAATCCCCGGCATTTTCTTCTTCCGCCGCTTTATCCGCCTTCATGGCGCTGTCAGTGTCCGCACGGCTGCCTGCATCCCCTGCGCTGTCCGTGCCGTTGCCCGCTTCACTCACCAGACGGCTTAGAAGCGCGGTGATCTCATCGATCTCCGCTTTGGTCCTGCGGTCTTTCACGCCGTTAAAGCCCACATTGGCAGAAGAATCCTCCTGCCGGGTTTCACCCGCTTCATCGGTTTCACCCAGATCCCATACAGTCTCTGTCTCTTCCTCCAAATCGTCCAGTTCTATGAGATCAAAGTCTGATTCTTCCTCATCCTCTTCCGTTTCTTCGGGTAACGTTTCCTTTTCCTCATCGGCTCCGTCTTCCTCCGGTTCCCCGCCGTCACCGTTCTCCCAGGGATCCTTTGAGGCCTTCACCGACCTGACCGCCATCACAATCAGAATCAGGACAATGATCACCACCAGAGCCAGGAGTGTCAGCCTGACATACTTATTATGCAGAATCTCCAGGATTCGGGCAGTAATGCCGTCTTCTCCCTCCTGGGAGACAGGCTGCTCCGTTCCCATAGTCTGTTCCCCGGAAGGCTGTTCCGGCACACCGGCCGTCTCATTGCCGCCGGCCTGTTCAGTGGAGGCAATGCTTTCCCCCTCGGCCGGACGCACGACATAGAGTGTATAGGTATTGAGCGTCCCGTCACCGGCGGTAACACGGATTGTAATCTCATTATCGCCGACCTGCAGATCCGTATTGGATACAACGAATTTAGCTTCCTCTGCCGCTGTCCGCGCGCTGACCGCAAGACGCGTATCCTTATTCTCCACATAGACCGTATACTCCGTCACTTCCGGCGAAAATTCCGGCTCCATCGTACCTGGAGCGACGGTCAGTGTAACCAGCGTCGCATCGGAGGAAGATCCTCCTTCTCCTGTTGCAAATGCAGTTCCCGGAACCAGTACGGTCATGAGCGCTGCCATAACCGTCATCATAAGCCATCCGATCCATCTTTTTTTCTTCTGTGCCATAACGCTTTCTCTCCTGTCAGATCTATGAAGATACACCTGCCCGTATCCGCAGATTTTCGTCATCCTGTTATAAACTACATTATATAAGGCTTCTGCTGCCGTTGTCAAATATATTGTGAAAAGATTCCGGCATATGGGTTGTCATTGTTACAATTCGCAGCTGCCGCAGATTTTTCACACATAAGAGGACAGGGCATGATCCTCATTGGGACGGATTTCAAGGAATCCCAATGAGGGCCATGCCCTGCCCTCTCATGTGATGCTTTGCCAAAAACTCATTTAGACGTAACAGTTCAGACGGCGGGAAAAATAGTGCAAAAGCAGGCGTTGAGCTTGCTCATAAGACTGTTTTTGTGCTATTTTTCACATCGGATGGACATCCGATGCTTCTTGACCGGTTTTTTCGGTCAAGAAGATGAGCCGTCTGAACTGTTACATTTAGACGGTATTTTATCCAGCCAGCACAGGATATCGTCGCAGACCTCTTCGCGGTTTGTTTCGTTTAGGATCTCATGGCGCGCGCCCTCATACAGTTTGAACTCCACGTCCTTTATGCCCGCCTCTTTATACTGTCTGCAGGCCGCTTCCACGCCTTTTGCATAGCCGCCCACAGGGTCCTCTGCGCCGGAGATAAACAGCACCGGCAGCTCTGCCGGAATCTTGTCCAGATCCTTTTTCTTCATCACATCCGTCAGCAGCGTGAAGAAATCATGATAGGCGGATACCGTGAAGATGAAGGTGCAGAACGGGTCCGCATTGTATTTTGCGACAATCTGCGGGTCCCTGGTCAGCCAGTCGTTGGCGGTGACCAGAGGCTTTATCCTCTTATTATTACTTCCGAGCGTGAGGTTAAAGAGCAGCCTGCTGCGGTAACGTGCGCCCTTAACCTTCATCATAATGCCCGAAAGCCACCGTCCAAAGACCACAGCGGCAAGCGGCTGGCTCCCGGTCCCCATGATGATGGCGCCGTCCAGCTCTTTCCCGTACAGCGTCAGATACCTCCGTGCAAAGAAAGAACCCATGCTGTGCCCCATCAGCACATAGGGGACATTCGGATACTGCCCTTTCATATGAATAAACGTCCGGTGCAGATCCTTTAGCACCAGCGCGGCACCATTTTCATCGGCGAAATATCCCAGATCCTCTTTTAAGGCGGCTGTCTTTCCGTGGCCCAGATGATCGTGTCCAACAACGAGGATCCCCTGCGCGGCACACTTAGAGGCAAACCAGTCATAGCGGTCCACATATTCCACCATGCCGTGGGAAATCTGCAGAATCATCCGCACCTCTCCGTCCGGCACCCAGCGCAGCGCGTGGAGACTGGACTTTCCGTCCGAAGACGGAACCGTAAACTCTTCTTTTCTCATAGCCTTCTCCTCCTCATTGATTTACAGAGCATCCGGGCTGTTTTGCCTGGATGAATGCGGCCGGAGATCACTCTCCTCTGCCGCTTAAGTACTCATGTATGCCCTTAGCGCCGTTTCTTCCCGCTTCCATTGCCAGGATAACCGTGGCAGCCCCGGACACCGCATCGCCGCCGGCGTAAACACCTTCCTTAGTCGTCTTTCCGTACTCCTCCTCCGCGATGATGCATCTGCGTTTATTGATTTCCAGACCGTCGGTTGTGGAGGCGATCAGCGGATTAGGGGAAGTTCCGAGAGCCATGATCACCACATCCGCGTCAATGGTAAATTCGGAACCGGGCACTTCCACCGGGCGTCTGCGCCCGCTTGCATCCGGTTCCCCCAGCTCCATGCGGATACAGGTAATGCCCTTCACCCAGCCGTTGTCATCCACCAGGATTTCCACAGGATTGGTCAAAAGCTGGAAGATGATTCCTTCTTCCTGCGCATGATGGACTTCTTCCGCCCTGGCGGGCAGCTCCTGCATGCTTCTGCGGTATACGATATGAGTCTCTGCTCCGAGACGCAGCGCGGTCCTGGCCGCATCCATGGCCACGTTGCCGCCGCCCACCACTACGACACGCTTTCCTGCCACCATGGGGGTATCATAATCGTCTCTTGTCGCCTTCATCAGATTGCTTCTGGTCAGATATTCATTGGCGGAGAATACGCCGTTGGCATTCTCCCCCGGTATGCCCATAAATTTGGGGAGGCCGGCTCCGGAGCCGATAAATACCGCTTTAAAATTCTCCTCCTCCATCAGTTCATCGATGGTGGTGGATTTGCCGATCACCACGTTGGTTTCGATTTTCACGCCCAGACGCTTTACATTTTCAATCTCCGGCTTCACCACGCCGTCCTTGGGCAGACGGAACTCAGGAATGCCATAGGTCAGAACTCCGCCCGGCTCATGCAGCGCTTCAAAAATAGTCACCTCATATCCAAGCTTTGCCAGATCGCCGGCACAGGAGAGCCCTGCAGGGCCGGAACCGATCACCGCTACTTTAATGCCGTTTGTTTCTTTCACAGGCTCCGGGCAGATGCCGTTTTCTCTGGCCCAGTCCGCCACAAAACGCTCCAGCTTTCCGATGGAAACCGGCTCGCCTTTGATTCCGCGGATACATTTCCCCTCGCACTGGCTCTCCTGCGGGCACACGCGGCCGCAGACAGCCGGCAGGGAGGTTGCTTCAGACAATACCTTATATGCCGCCGCAATATCCCCCTTCTCCACCTCTGCGATAAATCCGGGTATATTGATATGTACGGGGCAGCCCTTCATGCACTGGGCATTTTTACATTTGAGACAGCGCTTCGCTTCCTCCATGGCCTCTTCCAGATTATAGCCGTAGCAGACCTCTTCAAAATTAGCCGCACGAACCTTTGGATCCTGTTCTCTGACAGGCACCTTCTTCAACATATCCATTATTCGTCACCTCCGCAATGGCCGCAGCCGCCGTGGTGGGTATCGCCTTCCCGCTCCTTTAGCAGCGCGCGCCCTTCTTCTGTCCTGTACATCTGCTGGCGCTTCATCGCTTCGTCAAAGTTCACCAGGTGTCCGTCAAATTCCGGCCCGTCCACGCAGGCAAATTTCACCTCTCCGCCAATCGTGAGCCGGCAGGCTCCGCACATGCCGGTTCCGTCCACCATGATGGGGTTCATACTAACAACGGTCGGGATTTCCAGTTCTTTGGTGGTAAGGCAGGTGAATTTCATCATGATCATCGGACCGATGGCCACGCAGACATCATACCTCCTGCCTTCCTCTTCCACCAGATCCTTGAGCACCTTGGTCACCATGCCGTGGCGCCCGTAACTGCCGTCATCGGTGGTGATGAAGAGATTGCCGGCAACCGCTTCCATCTCTTTTTCCAGGATCAGCAGATCCTTCGTCTTGCAGCCCACAATTACATCCGCCGCAATGCCGTGCTCATGCATCCATTTCACCTGCGGATACACGGGCGCGGCACCAACACCGCCGGCCACAAAGATATATTTTTTCTTCTTCAGTTCTTCTAACGGCTCACGAATGAACTCGGACGGACATCCCAGAGGGCCTACAAAATCTTCGAAGCTGTCGCCCGCCTGAAGAGATGCCATGCGTTCCGTAGAAGCGCCGACGCTCTGGAACACGATGGTAATTGTGCCGGCCTCCCGGTTGTAGTCACAGATCGTCAGCGGAATCCTCTCTCCGTGCTCATCCATCTTAACAATGACAAACTGTCCGGGCTCGCAGGCCCTCGCCACTCGTTTCGCTTCCACTTCCATCAGATAAATCTTATCTGCCAGCCGTTTCGCTTTTACTATCCTGTACATAGATCTTTCCTCCTCTTAGCAGTCATCCGATAAACTTTGTCCGGCTGCTCAATGTATCACTATATAATAAGAAGCCTCAAAGGTATCCCCTGCATCCAGCTGCATGATGCCGGTCTTATCCTTCAATTCTCCGGTATAGCCCAGATCATCGCATCTGCCGAACCAGGGTTCCAGACAGATAAAGGGATGGGTGGGTTTCGTCCAAAGGCCGAAATAGGTGAAATCCTCACAGAGTACGGACACATACGGGCTGCCGTCCCCATAACAGATGGATGCCTTGTCGATGATTTCATTTTCAAAAATATAGACGCCTTTATCAAAGAAATGCTCATCTATACTGCAGGTCCCGTTCTCCAGCTTCAGCGTATGTACCTGATCCGCCAGCGCGCATCCGCATCCGGGATCCTCGATATTGATGTAAGGCAGACAAGACTGTCCGTCAAACGCAATCTTCATATCCGTTTTCTTAAGGCCTTCCGGTGGTATACGGAATGCCGGATGAGCGCCGATATTATAATACATCGTGTCCTTTCCGGTATTTTCCACCCTCCATATCACCTGTATCTGATTGTCAAACAGGCGGTGTCCGACCTCCAGCCGGAAATCAAACGGATAGTTCTCCTTTGTCTGCTCCGTGGATTCCAGGGCGTACCATATGCTGCCGCTGTCACAGGCGGTCAGCGTAAAATCCATATCCCTTGCGAAGCCGTGCTGCGTCATCGGATACACCTTGCCGTTCAGGCGGTACTGTCCCTGATTGCTCACCCCTACCATGGGGAATAAAATGGGAGCATGGCGGTTCCATACGGCTGGATCGGCATTCCAGAGCACTTCCCTGCTGTTTGCCTTATCATAAATGCGGATCAGCTCCGCGCCGGCATCCGCCACTTCCACTGTCAGGCGTTCACTTTCGATTACATTTGTTTTCATATACGCTCCTATCTGCGCGCCCTATGCGCGCCTGCATTGTCTCCGGACCAGGCTGCCGCCTCTCCCGGATCAGCATCATAGCCCCCGTGCGCCGGTATTTACACACTACAGCGTGTTTGAAAACTGCTTTCCGCAGAATGAATTTTCAAACACGCTGTAGGGCTGAATCTATGTTTGCACCGGCAGCGCGCCGCCGCCTTTTGTCTGTACTTACAGGCTCTTTACAGCATTTACAACATTCTCTACAGTGAAACCGAATTCTTTAAACAGCGTATTGGCCGGAGCACTGGCACCGAAGGTCTGCATCGCGATGATCCTTCCGTCCAGCCCGACATACCTGTCCCATCCGAAACCGGACAGGGCTTCCACGCCGACTCTCTTTCTCACACTCTTTGGAAGAACACTTTCTTTATATTCCTCGGACTGTTCCTCAAACACATCCATGGAAGGCATGCTCACCACTCTGACATCTATGCCGTCCCGGATCAGCTCCGCCTTCGCATCGATTGCCAGGGATACCTCGGAACCGCTGGCTATGATGATCGCATCGGGAGTCTCCTTCTCGGAATCCGCGATCACATATCCGCCCTTTAGGGCCTCCTTGGAGGAACCGGCAATCTGCGGCAGGTTCTGTCTGGTCAGCACAAGAGCGGTCGGCGTCCTGTCGGAAGCCAGTGCGCTGTACCATGCGGCAGCGGTCTCCATGGCGTCGCAGGGACGGAACACATGGAAATTAGGCATCGCCCGAAGCATCGCCAGCTGTTCGATGGGCTCATGGGTAGGGCCGTCTTCCCCCACACCGATGCTGTCATGGGTCAGCACATAGGTGAGCGGAACTCCCATGATGGCTGACAGCCTGGCCATGGGCTTCACATAATCGCTGAACACGAAGAATGTGGAGACAAAACATCTAAGGCCGCCATGCAGCATGATGCCGTTGCCGATCGCCGTCATCGCCAGCTCACGGACGCCGAAATGCAGGTTTCTTCCTTCCGGCGTATCCTTGGAGAAATCTCCTTCGCCGTTCATATAGGTCTTCGTGGACGGAGCCAGATCCGCGGATCCTCCGACTATGTTGGGCGCCAGATCCTTGATCACCTGAATCAGCTTGCCGGACAGGCTTCTCGTAGCTTCCGGTTTGTCCGGGCATGACCAGAACGCTTCGGAGGCTTCGCAGGCCTCTGCCGGATCCCCTTCAAAATATGTCTCCCACAGGGCTTTCATCTCCGGATATTTCTCACAGTACTCATAAAACATCGCGTTCCAGGCATCCTCTGTCTTCGCCTTTTCCTCGCCGATCGCTCTGTAATGGTCATACACTTCCCGGGGCACATAGAACGGCTCTTTGGACGGCCATCCCAGAAAATCCTTCAGCGCGTCCACATTATCCGCGCCCAAAGGCTCCCCGTGGGCGCTGGCTTTTCCCTGTTTGGCCGGACAGCCGTAGCCGATTTCCGTTTTTACTATTATAAATGAAGGTTTGCTCTTCTCCGCCTTCGCCGCTTCAATCGCCGCGCCGATGGCTTCCAGATCGTTGCCGTCTTCCACCGTCAGCACCTGGAATCCGAACGCCTCCATGCGCATGCCCACATTTTCGGTAAATGCGATGTCCGTGGAGCCTTCGATGGAGATCTTATTGGAATCATACAGGATGATCAGCTTGCTAAGCCCCAGCGTGCCCGCCAGTGAGAATGCCTCTGAAGAAATGCCTTCCATCATGCATCCGTCGCCGCCCAGCGCATAGGTGTAGTGATCCATCACAGGATATCCTTCTTTATTAAATACAGCGGCCAAATGCTTCTCCGCAGCCGCCATGCCCACTGCCATCGCCATGCCGGCGCCTAAGGGACCCGTAGTTGCTTCTACGCCAACCGTATGGCGGTATTCCGGATGGCCGGGGGTCAGGGAGCCCCACTGCCTGAACTGTTTTAAATCCTCGATGGACAGATTCCCGTACCCGTACAGATGGAGCAGGGAATAAAGAAGTGTGGAACCGTGTCCGCCGGAAAGGATAAAGCGGTCCCGGTTTTTCCATTCCGGATCCTTCGGATTGTGATTCATGTGATTTGCCCATAATTCGTATGCCATGGCTGCGCTGCCCAAGGGCAGGCCCGGATGGCCGGAATTCGCCTTCTGTACGGCATCCGCGGCCAGAACTCTGATCGCATTTACCGACTGCATCGTAATATTTTCCATTTTCTCCCTCATTTCTGCGACGTACTTCGCGCATCTTAAGTTTATGATTGCGGCGCCGAACCTGCTTTTCCTGTCCTGCCGTCACTCTACGCATTATTATACTGAATACTCTCAAAGCAATCAAGTGGAGTTTTACATTTTTCTTTATGGGTTGCAGTTCCCACAGGGGGCATAACCTTCGTCTACGGCTTGTTTACGGGTTTGGAAATAGACGCGGTTCTGCTCGGCCGGGAGGTTGCTGCAGTCTGGGAGATGGAACTTTTTTGAATTCCTGTTGCCTATGTAAGAGGTGATCTCTCCCAGGCCGCCTTCATCCGTACCGTGCTCACGGTCGCTTTCTATACCGGGAACGCTGAATACGATCTCTTTGCCGTCGCTCACCGCGGTCACGGTTCCCATCCGATCGGTGCGGTATACGGTGGCGCCCACATCCCGCAGACGGCTTAGGGTTTCCTCGTGGGGATGGCCGTAATCGTTGCCGGTCTCACACATAATGACCGCGTATTTAGGGTTCACCTCACGCAGGAACAGATAGGAGGAGGATGTGGCGCTGCCGTGATGGCCCGTCTTTAACAGATCCGCCTTCAAGTCGTATCCGTAACTTATCATATCTTTCTCTGCTTCACTGCCGGCATCCCCTGTAAACAGGAAACGGTTCTCCCCATGGGTCACTTTCAGCACGCTGGAATCATCGTTCACATCCTCATAATCTTTCACCGGGCCCAGAAATTCCACCGGACATTCTCCCAGCCGGATCTGATCGCCGGGCTTGGGATGCACCACATTAACCTTCTGCTCCGCCAGGTCCTCGATCAGCTTTCGGTATACGCCGCTGTCAAACTCTTCCGCTCCCATATAAGCGGTTCCCACTTCAAAGGCATTGACAAGGCGGGAACCGGAACCGATGTGGTCCTCATGGGGATGGGTGAACACCATGTAATCCAGGCGCGTGATGCCCAGATGATCCAGATACTGTATGATCAGATCCGCATCCCCACGGTTGCCCGCATCGATCAGCATGGTCTCTCCGCCGCTTTCTAACAAGGTGCAGTCCGCCTGTCCCACGTCAAGAAAGGTGATATTTAATTCCCCGGATGCCGGGGGCGCATAGCTGCTGCCGGATGCGCTGCTTCCGTCTGCCGCTTCCGCACAGCCGCCAAAAAGCAGGACCAATGCGATAAGAAAGCCCAAGACGGCGGCCCTGCCTGTTCTGTACTTTTTCATATTTTTTACCATTCTTAGAATCCTCCATTTTATAAATCGCAGGCGGATGTCCTGCGCACGCATCAGCGTGCTGCCTCCCCGTCCTTATCACCGCGGCCCGCGCTTAGCCGTACGCTTATGAGTTTCCACACGGTCAGCAGGATACCGGCAGTCAGGCAGAAACAGAAGATGCCTACCAGGGCATTCAGGCGGTACATCTGTACAAAACCGCTGAAGGAGTAGGGCGGATCATTGGTATACCACACATTTATGCCGTCTGAGGCGGCCGATGAGAAGCCGGACTGTACCATTGTGGACAGCACCCAGATCACCAGCAGTCCCAGCGCACCAGCGCTGCTTAACGCGGCACTTACAGCCAACCATAGGCGGCCGGTGTTTTTTTCTTTCCGTTTGCCGGCGGTACAGTCTGCCGGCTGCCGCATTTCGGACGCCTGCACTTCTTTGCCGGCTTCTTCGCCGTACTCGTCATACAGCAGATAGTCCGTCGTCACCTCAAACAGTCTGCCAAGCTGCACGATATTCGCCGCATCCGGCATGGTATCCCCAGACTCCCAGCGCGAAACCGCCTGTCTGGACACCGATATCTGTGATGCCAGCTCTTCCTGCGACATGCCGCGGCTCTTTCTAAGGCCGGTAAGTTTTTCACCAAATTTCATAAACTGCTGCCTCCAATTTCATGTTTTTGATTATACTACAGGATCCGCATTGCGTATGCCACCGCAGCAACGCGGCATTTGCGCAACCCGATGCAACATACGGATCGCAGGGAGGTAACAGCCGGTTGCCTGCTTATCCCTGCAAGCCATTGGACTGGCGTTCCATGTTCTCCACCACGATATCGTAAATCTCGCCCAGTGAGGCACAGTACTCCAGCACCTTCCAGGGCGTATTGGTGTGGAAATGTATCTTGATCAGCTCCTCATCCCCCACCGCCAGCAGGCAGTCGCCCTCTATATTATTAGTGATATAATCATTGATCCCATCCTCGGAAAGGTCTTCCCCTTCAATTAAAAGCTGTGTGTCATATTTGTATTCGAGCATACCGTTCTCCTTATACTGTTTATTTTTAGTATTGCATTGTCTAACTAATGGTGCATAGAATCCTGATATCTGCGGCAGGTGATCGTCTGCGAAGCTGCGGGCGCAGGGCCGTCTGCCGTAACAGTAGTTTACGCCCTGTTTTGTTTCTTGTCAAATCTAAGGTAAAGAGTTTCTATACTGATGTTACTGTTCACACGCTGCCGATAAAGCAGCGTATGAGAGGGCAGGGTATGGTC